>ERZ772999.197-NODE-197-length-38986-cov-18.049626_pt1 | contig 38986 bp, 26 predicted proteins | sample MGYA00511467_ERZ772999 | MGnify/ENA primary metagenome ERZ772999 (study PRJEB29015, sample SAMEA2738064) | human oral metagenome | biome: human oral; feature: human-associated habitat; material: saliva | place: China | collected 2218 ... | reverse complement strand
TCCGGACAAGCAGCCGTGCCCTGAGGGCCTGGGCCTCGCTGACGTGGGTGTTGTGAAACCTGCGGGCCAGGACCAGGCGGGAGCACGCCCGGTCCAGGCGGTTGAGCGCGGGCAGGCTCAGCGGGTCGGCGGACAGCTCACGGCGTGCGGGCTCACTGACCACCGTTCGCAGAACCCGGCTGAGGTCGGACTCGATGAGGGCCCGACTGCGGGTGGTCGGCGTCGGGAGCGCCGCGCCGCTGGCAGCAGGATGGGAGGAGGGGGTGCCCTCAAGAGGCGTGGAGGTGTCCAGGCCGTCGTCGACGAGAGGCCCCTCGGCGTCCAGCGCCTCGCGAGCGGCCCGGCTGAGCAGCAGTCCGGAGGCCGGATCCAGGGCGGGGACGGTGGCCAGCTCCGCCGCGGCCTCGGCCCGGTGAACGAGCTGGGCCTCAAGCGTGGCCCGAGCGCCCAGCACCTGCCGGTGCAGCCGGTCCACCCGCACCGCCCTGGCGTAGAGGGCCCATCCTGCGGTCACGGCCAGCCCGACCAGCAGCACGACGATGCTCCACATCGGCGCCGTCATCGCGCCGGACTCTGTGGAGGACAGTGCCGGTAGGGCCGTGGTCGCACTGGCCGAGGTATCAACGGCCTGCGTCATGGCCGTCGTCATGCTTGCTGCCATGGTCGGTTCCTCATCACTCCTGAGATCAGCTGCTAGTCGTCCAGAGCATCGCGCAACCGGCCCAGCATGGTGCGCGAACCGGGGGCGGGCTCGACCCGGGTGTGGGCGGTGGACAGAGCCATGTCGTAGACGTCGAGCACCTCGTCGGTGACCGCGGACCAGTCGTAGCGGCCGACCACCTGACTGGCCGCCTGGACGCGGGCCTGAGCGGCCGTGGCGTCCTGCAGGGTGTCGATGATGACTCGGGCCAGGTCGCCGCCGTCCTCGTTGCGGAACAGCGCCCCATAACGGCCTTCGCCGAGCACGTCGGAGAAGGCCTTGAGGTCGGAGGCGACGACCCGGGTGCCGGCGGCCATGGCCTCCACCAGGACGATGCCGAAGGACTCCCCTCCGGTCTGCGGGGCCACGTAGCAGCTGGCCGAGGCCAGCATGGCGGCCTTGTCCTCGTCGCTGACGCCCCCCAGGAAGACCACGGAGTCGCCGAAGCGGGCCAGCTCCTCCCGGATCTCCTGGGCCTGCCCGCGCCCTGCGATGAGGAAGCGCGCCCTGGGCACCGACTCCAGCACCGTCGGGATGGCGTCGGCCAGAACCCGCAGCCCCTTACGGGGCTCGTCCAGGCGCCCCAGGAAGGAGATGGTGGGGGCCTCGTCCGTGCCCAGGAAACGGGGATCGTCCTTGGTGGCGTCGGCGAAGGGCGCGACATTGACGCCGTTGGGAATGACGACGGCGTCACCGCCGTGGTACTGGATGAGGGTGCGGCGGGCCTCCTCGGAGACGGCGATGCGGGCCGAGAGCTTCTCCATGAGCGGCACCGTCGCCGGGCTCAGCAGCTCACGGGCCAGCGAGCGGTCCATGGCGGCGTGGAAGGTGCCCACCACCGGTCCGGTGGCGGCCTGCAGGGCCAGCATCCCGACGCTGGGGGTGATGGGCTCATGGATGTGCAGGATGTCGAAGTCCCCCGCATCCAGCCAGCGTCGGGCCCGCCTGGCCACGAGCGCGCCGAAGTTCAGCCGCGCCACCGAGCCGTTGTAGGGAATGGCGATGGAGTCACCGGCGCTGGTGACCCAGTCGGGCAGCTCGGTGTCCTGGGAGGCCGGCGCGAGGACCTGTACCTCGTGGCCGCGGCGGAAGAGCTCACCGGCCAGGTCCATGACGTGGACCTGAACGCCTCCGTGAGCGTCGAAGGAGTAGGGGCAGACGATACCGATCCTCATGCGTCCTCCTCGTGGGCGCCCTGCTGGTCGCGGGCGTGGCTGCGAGCCAGGCGCTCCTGGTCCAGGTCGGCGTCGAAGACGGGCTGAAGCATGTGCCAGTCCTCGGCGTGCTCGGCGAGCAGGGGCTCCAGCGCGGCGACCCAGGCGCGCGTGTGCGCCACGACCTGCTCGCGTCCCTCCATCTGCTGGGGCGCCGGAACCCTGCGAGCGGTCAGCACGATTCCCCAGGGCGATCCTGCCCGACGGCGCCTCTGCCCGGTGAGCGGCTCGTAGTGGATCGAGGCGGCGTACAGGGGGCGTCCCAGGCGCTGGGCGATCGCCGCGGGACCGGCGGCCACCCGTGCGGTGGCGCCGCCCAGCCGCGCAGTGATGCCGGCCGAGGACAGGTCCCGGTCCGCCAGGAGCGCGACGACGTAGTGCCCCTGGCTCGCCGCCTCAAGGAGGCGGTCGAAGACCTTCTCCCCGTGGGACTGGCCGATGATGCGCATGCCCAGTGACTGGCGGAAGGAGACGAACTGCTCGAAGAGGTCCTCGGGCTCCAGGCGCTCGGCGACGGTCAGGACGGTGGCGAGCTCACGGCAGGCCCAGGCTCCGATGAGGTCCCAGTTGCCCATGTGCGGCAGGGCCATGACGACGCTGCCAGCGCGCACGTCCTCGTGCAGCCGGGGGTCGATGTCGGTGCGCACGCGCGCCAGGATCTGCTCCGGTGTGATTCCGGGCAGGGCGAAGGCCTCGTAGAAGTAGCGCATGTAGGAGCGCATGCCGGCTCGGGTGGCCCGGCGCAGCGCGCGCGGTGGTGTTCCCGCCGGGAGGATGCGTGCCAGGTTGCGCTCGAGCTGTCCCACCCCGACGGTGGAGCGGCGCAGGCGCTGCCAGACCCACAGCGCGTCGGCCACGGTGTGCGCCAGGCCGTAGCCCACCGGCGCGGGCAGGTGGCGGGTACCGCGCCAGGCCAGGCGGTAGGCGTCTGAGACGGCTGGCAGGCGCACCCTCATGCCTCCTCATCCCCCTGCCGGACCTGCTGGTGGACGGCGCGCACGCGCTGGATCACGGTGATGAAGGAGGCGACCGCCACATAGAGGAGCCCGACGGTGAGCACCCACTGGGGCGCCCCGAGCCCCACGAGGAAGGTGGAGCCGAGCGCGACCAGGAGCCGGTCGGTGCGCTCGGCGATCCCCACGGAGGCGGTGGCGCCGATGGACTCGGCCCGGGCACGGGCGTAAGGAACAGTGGCCGCCATGACGACGGCGACCAGGCCGGCCGCGACGGTCACGGTGCGCAGCACGCCGACGGGCATGGACAGGGCCGCCCAGGCCGCGAGGGATCCCAGGACGGCGCCGTCGGCGAGACGGTCCATGGTGGAGTCCAGGAAGGCCCCGAACACCGAGCTCTTGCCAGTGGCCCGGGCCAGAATGCCGTCGAAGGAGTCGGCCACCAGCACCACGAGCAGGACCAGGGGCCCGGCCACGAAGTGTCCCTTCGGCAGCAGGGTGACCGCCGCCGTCACGGACAGGGCCGTTCCGGTGACGGTGAGCATGTTGGGGCTCACCCCGAGCCGCCCGAGCGCGAGGGCGGGTCGGGTGAACAGGGCCTTGGTCAGGCCGCGGCCGTGGTTGCCGAGCATGAGGTCCTTAACACTGGGGTGGAGCTGTCTAAGAGACGGGCCGTGATGGCACGGGATGGACTAGGACGCAGGGGCGCCCCTCAGCCTGCCGGAGCACGTCGATCGAGGCCAGGGGGATCAGTCCCCGCTCTGCCCGACCGGGGCGGCCCAGGCGGCGGCGAGCATGTCCCGCTGCTCCCCGAGCAGCTGGGGAACGGGCTTGGTCCGACCGATGATGGGCATGAAGTTCGCGTCCCCCTTCCAACGCGGCACGATGTGCTGGTGGAGGTGGGCGGCGATCCCCGCACCGGCGACCTCGCCCTGGTTCATCCCCAGGTTGAACCCGTGGGGGCGGCTCACCGAGCGCACGACGCTCATGGCCGTGGCGGTCAGCTCACCGATCTCCTGACGCTCGGCCGCGGTGGCCTCGGTCCAGTCCGAGATGTGCCGGTAGGGGCACACCAGCAGGTGACCGGTGTTGTACGGGTACAGGTTCATGATGACGTAGCTGGTCTGGCCCCGGTGGACGATGAGGGCCTCCTCGTCACCGCGTTGCGGCCCGGTGCAGAACGGGCACTGTGCGGGGGTGTCATCGGAGGGCTTGTTCTGCCCCCCGATGTAGACCATGCGGTGCGGGGTCCACAGCCGCTGAAAGGCCTGCGGGGCGCCCTCGTGGTAGAAGGGCGCCTCCGCCTCGACACCGTCACCGCCCCCGGGGCCGGTGATCGTCTCTCCGGTCGCTTCCTCAGTCACTGTGCAGCTTCTCCCCCGCCGGGTCGTTGATACGGGCGTCGATAACGCTGACGATGTGGGCCACGGCCTCCTTGACGGGCACACCGTTGGCCTGCTGACCGTCGCGGAACCGGAAGGAGACGGCGCCGGCCTCGGCGTCCTCTCCCCCGGCAATGAGGGTGAAGGGGACCTTGTCCTTGGAGGCGTTGCGGATCTTCTTGCCGAAGCGGTCGTCGGAGTGGTCCACCTCGACGCGAACCCCCTGAGCGCGCAGCTGGCCGGCGACGTCGTCGACGTAGGCGTCGAAGGCCTCGGCCACGGGAATGAGCCGGACCTGCACCGGGGAGAGCCAGGCGGGGAAGGCGCCCGCGTAGTGCTCGGTGAGCACCCCGATGAAGCGCTCCACGCTGCCCAGCTTGGCCGAGTGGATCATGATGGGGCGCTGGTGGGTGCCGTCAGCGGCCGTGTACTCCAGGTCGAAGCGCTCGGGCTGGTTGAAGTCGTACTGGATGGTGGACATCTGCCAGGTCCGGCCGATGGCGTCCTTGACCTGGACCGAGACCTTGGGACCGTAGAAGGCGGCACCGCCCGGGTCGGGAACGACCTCCAGCCCGGAGGCGTCACAGGCGTCCTGGAGGGCCTGTGTGGCGGCGGTCCAGTCGGCGTCGGAACCGATGAACTTGTCCTTCTTGGCGCCGTCCTCGTCGCGGGTGGACAGCTCGAGGTAGAAGTCGGTCAGTCCGAAGGCCTTGAGGATGGACAGGAAGAAGTCGATCTGGGCGCGGATCTCCTCGCCGGCCTGCTCCGGGGTACAGTAGGTGTGGGAGTCGTCCTGGGTGAAGCCGCGCATGCGGGTGAGCCCGTGGACGACACCGGACTTCTCGTAGCGGTAGTCGTGGCCCATCTCGAAGAAGCGCAGCGGCAGCTCGCGGTAGGAGCGTCCGCGGGAGCGGAAGATGAGGTTGTGCATCGGGCAGTTCATGGCCTTGAGGTAGTACTCCTGGCCGGCCTTGGTGATGTTGCCCTCGGCGTCGCGCTCCTCGTCGGCGAGCATGGGCGGGAACATGGTGTCGGCGTAGTAGGGCAGGTGGCCCGAGGTGTGGAAGAGCCCGCCCTTGGAGATCTCGGGGGTGTGGACGAAGTCGAAGCCGTAGTCCTGGTGGCGGTCGACGACGTACTGCTCGATCTGGTGGCGCAGCATGGCGCCCTTGGGATGGAAGACCACCAGGCCGGGGCCGATCTCCTCGGGGAAGGAATAGAGGTCGAGCTCGGCGCCGAGCTTGCGGTGGTCGCGCTTGGCGGCCTCGGCCAGGCGGGTCTGGTAGGCCTTGAGATCGTCCTTGGTGGCCCAGGCGGTGCCGTAGATCCGCTGGAGGGAGTCGCCGGACTGGTCGCCCTTCCAGTAGGCCGACGAGGACTTGGTCAGCGCGAAGCCCTGCCCGATGAGGCGGGTCGAGGGCAGGTGGGGGCCGCGGCACAGGTCGGTCCAGGCGACGGTGCCGTCGCGTCGGACGTTGTCGTACATGGTCAGCCCGCCGGCGCCGACCTCGACCGAGGCGCCCTCGGCGCCCGCTCCCTTGGTGGTGATGAGCTCGAGCTTGTAGGGCTGGTCGGCCAGCTCCTTACGCCCCTGGTCCTCGGTGATGTCGCGGCGCACGAAGCGCTGCCCCTCCTTGACGATCCGCTTCATGCGCTTCTCGATCTCGCGCAGCATCTCGGGGGTGACGGCGTCGATGGCGCCGAAGTCGTAGTAGAAGCCGTCGGTGATGAAGGGGCCGATGCCGAGGTTGACGTCCGGGAACATCTCCTGGACGGCCTGCGCCATGACGTGGGTGGCGCTGTGGCGCAGGATGTTGAGGCCGTCCTCGCTGGCCAGGGTGATGGGCTCGACGACGGCGCCGGCCGGGACCTGGCGCTCCAGGTCCCAGGGCTCGCCGTTGACGCGCATCGCGACGACGCCGTCCTTCTTGACGGCGTCCTGCAGGAGGAGCGCCCCCGTGATGCCCGCCTCAATGGTGCGGGGCGCGCCGTCGAGGGTGATCTCAATCGTGGGCTGGTCTGACACGGGCTCGTCTCCTCTGCTGCATCGGTGCGGGGCGCTGTACTGGTGCACCCCGGTTCGACCGCGAGTCTACGTCGTGGTCGCGCGGGCTCAGTCCTCCCGTGAGCCACGCCGCGCGCGCAGTGCGTCACGCAGGCGCTTGGCGGCGGACATCCCGGAGTAGATGACTCGGGAGACTGGGACGTCCCAGGCCCCGTCCACCTCGGTGACGTGCTGGGCGTAGCGCTTCTTGTACTGGCCCACCGTGTAGAGCGAGGGGACGCGGGTGGAGCCGGCGCCCATGAGGTCCAGGCCGCGGTAGCCCTCCTGCGCCAGGGTGCAGGCGGCCCACCAGTCCAGGGCCTCGGCCCCACGGAAGGTGCGCGACTCGTTGGAGGAGGCGCCGTAGTATGCCACGGAGTCCTTGCCCGAGGTGAGGATGAGGTCCCAGGCGTGGGGGATGCCGTCCTTGCGCAGGACGAACAGGCGGGCGTTCTTCTCCCCCAGGGAGGTCAGCATGGTCCAGTAGACCTCGGCGTCGTGGGGCTTGAAGCCGTCGCGCTCGGCGGTCTCACGCAGGACCTCGTAGACCTGGTCGAACTCCTCGCGGCTCAGGCCGGTCTCGTCGCTGATGGTGCAGCCGGCCTCTCGGGCGACGCGCTCGGCGCGCTTGACTGCGCGGCGCCCGTCCTTGGGCATGACCGCCGCGATCTTCTCCGGTGTCTTGGGCACCAGGTCAATGACGTAGGTGCGGTCGTAGGTGATGGTGGACAGCAGCTCTCGCAGGTCGGCAGCGCGGTAGCGGGCGTGCATGCGGATGAAGCGCACGGAGCGGTCGCGCTCCTTGACCACGGAGCGCAGCAGACGACGCAGGTGGGCCTCGCGCTCGGGCGACTGCTCCTTGAGCCAGACCGGGCCGTGCTTGGCCCACAGGAAGGTCTGGCCGCCCATCTCGTAGCGGTACAGGGCGATGGCGGCCACGGGCTTGCCCTCATCCTCATAGAGGTAGCGGCCCCACAGGGGGCGGCCCATGGCCTCCTCAAAGCGCTCCCAGGCCTCGGTCTGCTCAACCGGGAAGTGGCTGTTGCCCACGGCCAGGCGCATCTCGCGCCCGTCGACCCGACGCAGGGTCTCGGAGCGGTCCGGGGTGGAGTGCACCGGCTCGGGGTGCGTGAGCCGAGGCGCCTTGGGCTTGTCAGCCTTGTCAGCCCTAGCGGGCTGGGCGGGCTTGTCGGTCGGGTCGACCTCCTGCTCGGGCTGCTCGGGCTGTTCGGGCTCGCCGCCCTTGCGCCCCTTGTTCTTGGGCTGAGTCGCCTGAGCGTTCTCGGGGGCCGGCGCACCGGCCTCGACCTTGGCGTCAGGGGTGGAGTCAGTCATGGAGTCAGTCGCGGAATCAGTCGTGGCGTCGGGGGTGATGCTGTCGGGCATGTTCTCGTTCTCGGGCATTCAGCGGGACCTGTCGACTCGTTGCGGATAGTTGCGGGCGAACTTGCGGTAGTGGTTGAGGCGCTGGAGCTCGATCGTCACGCGACGGCGCAGCGAGCGCTCGGCCGGGTCGCGCAGCGGGTCGACGCCCCGCCCCAGGCCCTTGGCCTTGCGGCGCAGCGCCTCATCGGACACGTAGCGTGCGATGACACCGTCGGGAACCAGGGAGTAGAGGACCTGCCGGGTGACCTCGATGGGCTCGTCGCGCTGGTCCAGGACCAGGTCCTTGAGCATGACGGCCATGGGGTTGGCGCCGGCGGCGGTCAGGTAGAAGGAGTTGCGGCCGATACGGGGGTTGACCTCGAAGAAGAGCTCCCGTCCGTCACGGGGGTCGACCTTGATGTCGAGGTTGGCGAAGCCGCGGTAGCCAGCGTGACGCAGCAGGCGGCCGGTGGCCTCCCACAGGTCGGGGAAGGCCTCAGTGATCATGGCGACCGGGTTGCCGATCATGGTGGGCGCGTGGTCCTGCAGCAGGACACGCGCCGAGCCGATGAGGCGCAGCTCACCGGTGGAGTCCATGTAGGCCGTCACCGAGCGCATGGCGGTGTCGTCACCGGGGATGCACTCCTGAACCAGGAAGGTGGAGCGGTAGCCGGCCTCCTTCAGACTCCTCCACATGCCCGCCAGCTCGGCGGCGTCGTCGATGAACCAGATCTTGCGCTTGCCGGGGAAGGAGATGCGGTCGTAGTCGGCGCCGATGGCCGCCTTGGCCACGAGCGGGAACTCCATGCCGAGCTCGCCGGCGCTGGTCGGCGGCTCGCCGTCGGGGTCGGCCAGGTCGACGACGACCTCCCGGGGCGTGAGCACCCCCACCTCGGCGCACAGACGGGAGAAGGAGGCCTTGTCGCTGACGGCGTCGAGAACATCGATGTCCGGGAAGGGCAGGACATAGGTGGGCTCGAGCTCGCTGCGGTGGGCCGAGATCATGGCGGCCGCGGCGTCGGTGTTGGCCATGAGCACAGCGCTGCGGGGCCCTCGGCCCTGGGCCAGCTTTCGCAGCAGCGCGATGGTCCGCTCCGGCGGGGCCCCGGCCTCCTGATGAACCACGGTGATGTAGACCGACTCGGAGATCGCAACGATCGGATCCGAGGCCACGACCGTCACCGATGTACCAGTGACTTCGTGAAGCTGCCGCGCCAGGGCGTAGGCGCCGATATCACCGCCGAGGACCACGGGCAGCAGGTGCCTGAAGCGTTGCGTCATAACCATCCGTTTCTTGCCGCAGGGGCCAACTCCTCCCCAGATGGTAGAGCACGCCGGGACGCCCCGTTCCCGGCCGCTCCAGGAACATCACGATCCAGACACGGGACTGTCCCCGACCGCCTCTGCCCCACCCCCTCAATCCAGCGTGATTCCGCGTGATAGTCCGCACCTTGCCGACGACATCGCGGCCTGACGGTGACACATGCCACCCTGCACGAGGGCGCCTTCCCGGAGAACGACAAGAGCCCGGAGCGCTGGGCTCCGGGCTCACTTCGACCATCAGTTCTGGTGGGCGATACTGGGATCGAACCAGTGACCTCTTCCGTGTCAGGGAAGCGCGCTCCCGCTGCGCCAATCGCCCGAGCGGATGACGGGACTCGAACCCGCGACCCTCACCTTGGCAAGGTGATGCTCTACCAACTGAGCCACATCCGCGTGACACCCTTGTGGGGTGCGGGAAGAAAGTTAGCAGAGGTATCCCTCGGAGGCAAAACGCAGCCGAGCCCGTGTCCTCATGAGGTGTCTCACGCCCCGCCGCCCCGCCTCGATCACCGGGCAGCACCCGGGGACGTGCCACGTGCCAGGAGACGCTCCGACGTGACATGTCTTTCTCCCACTCTCCTGCCTTCGCACCTCAGTCGTGGCAAGGTAGTCCCTATGACCACGCCGACAACACCGACGCCTCAGGCCGCACCGGAACCTCAGGAGGGCCCCCAGCGCCAGATCTGGCCGGGCCACCCCTACCCGCTCGGGGCGACCTATGACGGCTCGGGAACGAACTTCGCCCTCTACTCCTCGGCCGCCACCGGTGTCGACCTGTGTCTGTTCGACGACGCGGGCCACGAGGAGCGGGTGGCGCTCAAGGAGGTCGACGGCGACGTCTGGCACGCCTACTTGCCCGGGATCTTTCCGGGCCAGAAGTACGGCTACCGGGTGGCGGGTCCCTACGACCCTGCCTCCGGTCACCGCTGCGACCCCTCCAAGCTGCTGCTGGACCCCTACGCCAAGGCGATCTCCGGCGAGGTGACCCCGTCCCAGACGTTGTACTCCTACTCCTTCGACAACCCGGAGGTGCGCAACGAGGAGGACTCGGCGGGACACACCATGCGCTCAGTGGTCATCAACCCCTACTTCGACTGGGGCCACGACCGTCCCCCGAACCACGAGTACCACGAGACGATCATCTACGAGGCCCACGTCAAGGGCCTGACCAAGCTGCACCCGATGGTTCCCGAGGAACTGCGGGGCACCTACGCCGGTCTGGCTCAGCCCGCCGTCATCGACCACCTCAAGAACCTGGGTGTCACGGCCATCGAGCTCATGCCGGTCCACCAGTTCGTCAACGACACCCACCTGCAGGAGAAGGGCCTGTCGAACTACTGGGGTTACAACACGATCGGATTCTTCGCGCCGCACAACACCTACGCCGCATACGGCACCGAGGGCGAGCAGGTCCAGGAGTTCAAGTCCATGGTCAAGGCCTTCCACGAGGCCGGCATCGAGGTCATCCTGGACGTGGTCTACAACCACACGGCCGAGGGCAACCACCTGGGCCCCACGCTGTCCTTCCGCGGCATCGACAACAGCTCGTACTACCGCCTCGTCGACGGCTCAGCCAGCCACTACTTCGACACCACCGGCACCGGCAACTCGCTGCTCATGCGCTCGCCTGCGGTCCTCCAGCTCATCATGGACTCGCTGCGCTACTGGGTCACCGAGATGCACGTCGACGGGTTCCGCTTCGACCTGGCCTCCACCCTGGCTCGTCAGTTCCATGAGGTGGACAAGCTCAGCGCCTTCTTCGACATCATCCACCAGGACCCGGTGCTCTCCCAGGTCAAGCTCATCGCCGAGCCCTGGGACGTGGGCGACGGCGGCTACAACGTGGGCGGCTTCCCGGCCTTGTGGAGCGAGTGGAACGGCAAGTACCGCGACACCGTGCGCGACTTCTGGCGCGGGGAGCCCTCCACCCTGGGCGAGTTCGCCTCCCGTATCACCGGCTCCTCCGACCTCTACCAGCACGCCGGACGCACCCCGGTCGCCAGCATCAACTTCGTCACCGCCCACGACGGCTTCACGATGCGTGACCTGGTCTCTTACAACGAGAAGCACAACGAGGCCAATCTCGAGGGCAACGCCGACGGTGACAACAACAACCGGTCCTGGAACTGCGGCGCCGAGGGGCCCACCGACGATCCGGCGATCAACGAGCTGCGTCGGCGCCAGACCCGCAACTTCCTGGCCACTGTCCTGTTCAGTCAGGGCGTGCCCATGATCTGCCACGGCGACGAGATGGGCCGAACCCAGGGGGGCAACAACAACGCTTACTGCCAGGACAACGAGATCTCCTGGGTCAACTGGGACCTCAGTGAGCAGGACAACGACCTGCTGGAGTTCACCCGCACCATGATGTGGCTGCGTCGCGACCACCCGGTGCTGCGGCGTCGGCGCTTCTTCACCGGGGACGCCGGCCACGGCGGGGAGAGCGAGCTCGGTGAGATCGAGTGGCTCACTCCAGCCGGTGAGTCCATGACCGACCAGGACTGGACCACCTGGTACGCCCGGGCCATGATGGTCTTCCTCAACGGGGAGGCGATCGCCGAGCCCGATGAGCGGGGCCAGAGGATCGTGGACGACTCCTTCCTCGTGCTCATCAACGCCTCCGACGAGGACATCACCTTCACCCTGCCCGGCGAGGGCTACGCCCCCACCTGGAAGGTCGCGCTGGACACGGCTCCAGCGGTGGACGGGGACTCCGACCCGGTTCTCGCCGCTGACGACACCGTCGTGGTCGAGGCCCGTTCCATGCTCTTCCTCATCGACGCCCCCGAGTCCGACGCCACCACGGAGCGCCACCCGAGGTAGGGACTCCCCGCGGCCCTCCGGCGCCCGCCGAACACACATCACCCATCAAGCAGCACCACCCGACGTAGACCAGACGAGCTTCAGGAAGTGACATGACCGACGCAGTGGACGCAGCAGTGGATCAGGCCGGTTCGGCGGGTTCTGCGGAGACACCCGCCTACGCGCCGTGGTCGGGACACGTGCCGGCTCCGGAGCGCCGCACGCCGGTGACCACCTACCGCCTCCAGCTCGGTGAGGACCTGACCTTCGCAGACGCCAAGGCCCTGGTCCCCTACCTGGCCGATCTGGGAGTCACCGACCTCTACCTCTCCCCGATCCTCACCGCCGCACCGGGCTCCACCCACGGCTACGACGTCGTCGATCACCGCCGGGTCTCGGCCGTCATGGGTGGAAGGGAGCAGCTCGAGGCCCTGGCCGCTGAGGCCGACGCCCATGGGATGGGCGTCGTGGTGGACATCGTTCCCAACCACATGGCCGTGCCCACCCCCGGGTGGCACAACCTGCCCCTGTGGTCGGTGCTGCGTGAGGGACCGGACTCCCCCTACGCCGCCTGGTTCGACCTCTCCCTGGACGAGCCCATCCTCATGCCGATCCTGGGCAAGCGCATCGGCGCCGTCCTGGCCGATGATGAGCTCACCCTGGAGCAGATGGTGGTTCCGGGGCAGGAGGATCAGGGCGAGCAGTGGGTGCTGCGCTACTACGACCACGCCTTTCCCGTCGCCCAGGGCACCGAGGCGCTGCCGATGCACGTCCTCGTCGAGCGTCAGCACTACCGCCTGGCCTACTGGAAGGTCGGCGACGAAGAAATCAACTACCGACGGTTCTTCGACGTCGGCACCCTGGCCGCGATCCGCGTCGAGGAGCCCGACGTCTTCGCCGGAAGCCACGGCCTCATCCTCGAGCTCATGAGAGACGGAGTCATCAGCGCCCTGCGGGTCGACCACCCCGACGGCCTGGCCGACCCCGGCGGCTACCTCACCCAGCTGGCCGAGGCCACCGACGGTGCGTGGATCGCGGCGGAGAAGATCCTGGCGCCCGACGAGTCCCTGCCCACCTCCTGGCCAGTGGCTGGAACCACCGGCTACGACGCCGCCTGGCGGATCGACCAGCTCCAGGTGGACCCCGCCGGCGCGGCCCGCCTGGGCGCGCTCATGCAGGAGCTCACCGGGGACGCACCGGTGGACTATAACCGCATCGTCGAGGAGGCCAAGCGTGAGGTCATCGCCGGCTCACTGGCCGCGGAGGTCGACCGCCTGGCCCGCATCCTGGACTCCCTGACCTCGCAGGACGTACGCCTGCGTGACCACACCCTGCGCGACCTGCGGGCCTGCGTCGTCGAGCTGCTCGTGGCCGCCGACCAGTACCGGGTCTATGTCGTTCCCGGGACGCCCCCGGGCCCGGAGACGGCCGCCGTCCTCCAGGCCGACGCCGAGCGGGCCCGCCAGCGCCTCGAGCCGGACCAGGGAGAGACCCTCGACCTCGTGGTCGCCATCCTCCTGGGTGAGCCGGTCGGCTCCGAGGGCCTGTCTGAGTCCCCCGAGCGCACCGAGGCCATCATCCGCTTCCAGCAGGTGTGCGGGGCCGTCACCGCCAAGGGCGTGGAGGACACTGCCTTCTACCGCTGGACCCACCTGACCAGCCTCACCGAGGTCGGCGGCAACCCGGCCGGCTTCGCGCTGAGTGCCGACGAGGCCCACGCCTGGGCCGACCGGGTCCAGAACACCTGGCCCGACACGATGGTCACCTCTACCACCCACGACACCAAGCGCGGTGAGGACGTGCGCGCCCGCCTGGACGTGCTGGCCTCCTATGCCGAGGAGTGGAGCGACCTCATCCACCGTCTGCGCGCCATGACCGCGCAGGTCCGCCCCCTGGACCTCGACGGACGCAGCGAGAACCTGCTGTGGCAGACCCTGTGGGGGACCTGGGCGCCAGACAGCGACGACCCCATGACCCCCGAGCGCCTGAGCGCCTACCTCATCAAAGCCTCCCGGGAGCAGAAGATCTGGACCACCTGGACCGCCCCGGACCTGGCTCGGGAGCAGGCCCTGACCGACTACGCCGCCCATCTGCTCACCAGCGAGGAGGTCCGCGACGAGCTCGAGGCCTTCGCGGCCCTGACGGCCAGGTCCGTGCGCACCGCGATCCTCGCCGGCAAGGCGCTGGCCCTGACCTGGATGGGCGTGAGCGACATCTATCAGGGCAGCGAGATCACCCGCACCTCACTGGTGGACCCCGACAACCGCCGCACGGTCGACTACGCCGGGCCCTCGGGCCTCATCAGCGCCCTGGAGCGCCTCGACTCCGGAGCCGCACCACGCAGCCTGGACGAGGACAAGCTCTTCCTCACCTCCCGCCTGGCGCGCCTGCGCGCCGCTCGCCCCCACACCTTCGTCGGTCCCCGCTCGGGCTACCGCACGATCCCGGTGACCACCTCCTTCGCCTTCGCCTACGCCCGCCTGCTCGACGAGATCCCCGACGTCGTCGTCATCGTCAGGCGCCTGTCCCGGCGGCTCGAGCAGCTGGGGGGATGGCGTGAGGAGAGCATCGTCCTGCCGGAAGGGACCTGGGAGCACGTCCTGCGCACCGGCACCGTGGAGGGAGGCAGCCGGCCTCTGGCCGAGGTGGTCGGGGACGATGCCGTCGTCGTCCTGGCCAGGGTCGGATCCCCCGACTCCCAGACCGACTCAGACCACGCCGCCCAGGAGCAGGAGGCCGCCCGATGAGCCCAGCACCCCGGACCTGGCAATCCCCGGCCCTGCCCATGGGCCCCCGCGTTCCCGTGTGGGCCCCCACGGCGAGGCGGGTCGAGCTGCACCTGCCCGGCGATGAGGCGCTGGATGACCGGCTGGTTGACATGGTCCCGGCCCCCGACGGCTGGTGGACCGCCCCCTTCGACCTGGAGCCGGGCACCGACTACGCCTTCCGGGTCGACGGTTCCCCCGACCGCCCCGACCCCCGCAGTGCCCTCCAGCCCCACGGCGTCCACGGCCCCTCACGAACCGTGGACCCGACCACCTGGCAGTGGACCGATCAGGACTGGATGGGCAAGGACCTGCTCGGCTCAGTCATCTACGAGCTCCACGTGGGCACGTTCACCCCCGAGGGCACCCTGGACAGCGCCATCTCCCGGCTCGATCACCTGGCCGAGCTGGGCGTCGACATCGTCGAGCTCATGCCCCTGGCCGCCTTCCCCGGCCGAGCCGGATGGGGCTACGACGGGGTGGGCCTGTGGGCCGTCCACGAGGCCTACGGGGGCCCCGAGGCCCTGATGCGCTTCGTTGACGCCGCCCACCGAGCCGGCATCGGCGTGTGCCTCGACGTCGTCTACAACCACCTGGGCCCGTCGGGCAACTACCTCAGCGTCTTCGGCCCCTACTTCACCCCCGCCCATCACACACCCTGGGGTGAGGCCGTCAACTACGACCACGACGGCAGCCACCAGGTGCGTGCCTTCGTCATCGACTCGGCCCTGCGCTGGCTGCGAGACTTCCACATCGACGCCCTGCGCCTGGACGCCATCCACGAGATCAAGGACGACGCCGCAGCCGCCGACCCGCCGCAGGTGCACGTCCTGGCCGAGCTCTCCAATGCCGTGGCCGCGCTGTCCGACGAGCTGGACCGGCCCCTGAGCCTGGTGGCCGAGGCCGACCTCAACGATGTCGGAGTCATCACCCCCACCAACCAGGAGCCCCCCGCCGCGACACCCAGCCTGGGCATGACCGCCCAGTGGGCCGACGACGTCCACCATGCCCTGCACGCACGGATCACCGGCGAGGCGCAGGCCTACTACGCCGACTTCGCCGAGCCCGGGGCGTGGATCAAGGCCTACAGCAGAGCCTTCCTCCACAACGGCACCTGGTCCACCTTCCGGGACCGGGTCTGGGGCGCCCCCGTCCCCGAGGACACCGACCCCAGGCGCTTCGTCGTCTTCGGCTCCAACCACGACCAGATCGGCAACCGAGCGGTTGGGGACCGTCCCTCAGCCGGTCTCGACGACGCCGCCCTGGCCGCCACTGCCGCCCTGGTGCTCCTGTCGCCCTACACACCCATGCTCTTCATGGGCGAGGAGTGGGGAACCCGCACCCCCTTCCAGTTCTTCACCGACCATGAGGAGGAGGACCTGGCCCGCAGCGTCAGCCAGGGGCGCGCCCGGGAGTTCGCCGGCTTCGGCTGGGACGCCGACGAGATCCCCGACCCCCAGGACACCGCGACCGTCGAGACCTCGCGCCTGGACTGGTCCGAGCTTGAGCAGACCGAGCACACCCGCATGCTGGCCTGGTACCGGGCACTGACCGCCCTGCGCCGCGAGCTGGCCTGGTCCCAGCGCACCGCGTGGCCGCAGATCGACGAGGCCGACGACGTTGTCACCGTGACCTACGAGGACATCGTCGTGGTCACCAACCTCTCCGGGGGGCCACGGCCCGCCCCCGAGCTGAGCGAGGTGCTCCTGTCCTGGGACCCCGTCGGCTCCGACCCGTCCTGCCTGCCCCCCGGACAGACGCTCATCGCCCGACGCTGACCAGTCCCACCGGGAGGCTTCCCCGGCCGACCAGATGCCGGCGAACCGGAGGCGGCCGATGCGCATCCGTTCAGAAAGGCAGGCACCTCGTTGACACAATGCAACCCTCCCAGCGGCGTGGCTTCATGTGCCCACTGCGGTAGCGCACTAGCGTGGCATCCGTGACTGTCAACGGTAGGCCGCGTCAGAACGAGGCAGGTGGCATCCCCGAACGATTCGAGGAAGCGCTCCTGTCCCTTCGCGACGCGCCCCGCCCCCGAGGGCTCCTCATGGAGGAGGTGCCCGCCCCCAAGAAGCTGGCCCCCTACTCCGCCGCCCTGAGCGCCGAGACCGTGGAGACAGTCGGCGCCACCCCCGTGGCCACCGGACGCTTCGTCGTCCTCCACGACCCCGACGGCCAGGAGGCATGGAACGGGGACTTCCGCATCGTGGTGCAGGCGCGCGCCCGCATCGACGACGAGATCGGCATGGACCCCGTCTTCGAGTCCGCCGCCTGGAGCTGGCTCACCGACGGCCTGGAGGACTCCCGCGCCGGCTACCACGCACTGGTCGGAACCGTCACCAGGGTCCTGTCCGAGACCTTCGGTGGGCTGACCCTCACCGACTCCTGCGCCCACGCCGAGATCCGGGCGTCCTGGTCCCCCACGACCCCCCAGCTCGGCCCCCACCTCACCGCCTGGCACGAGCTGCTGCTGGTCGCCTCCGGCCATGAACCGGCCGCGGTCCACCCCCTCACCCTCGCCGGAGCCGGAAGGTGACGCCCCGCCGCACCGGCGTGCCCCGCCCAGCTGCGACCTCGGCCGCGCCCCGCCCAACTGCTTCCTCGGCCGTGCCCCGCCCAGCCGCATCCTCGGCCGTGCCCCGCCCAGCCGTCCCCCCTGGCACAACAGATCACCCCATCAACCCGCGCGACATCGTCGACTACCCCCGTCCCAAGGACGGGCTCCCCGAGATCACCGCCACCCCCACCCAGCTGAACCGAGCCGCGCAGCTCCTGGCGGCCGGTCGGGGCCCCGTCGCCGTCGACGCCGAACGGGCCTCCGGCTTCCGCTACGGACAGGACGCCTACCTCATCCAGTTGCGCCGGGACGGCGTCGGCACCCTGCTCATCGATCCGGTCACCACCGGGCCTCTGACCGAGCTGGCCGCAGCCCTTGACGGACCCGAGTGGATCCTCCACGCCGCCGACCAGGACATCCCCTGCCTGACCGCACGCGGGCTGAAGGCTGTCTCCCTGTTCGACACCGAGCTGGCAGCCCGCCTCCTGGGCCGACAGCACGTCGGGCTCGGCGCCGTCATCGAGGAGACCCTGGGCCTGCGTCTGGCCAAGGACCACGCGGCCGCGGACTGGTCCACCCGGCCCCTGCCCACCTCCTGGCTCACCTACGCCGCCCTCGACGTCGAGCTGCTCATCGACCTGCGCGATGCCCTGGCCGCCGAGCTCGAAGCAGCCGGCAAGGACCAGTGGGCCGCCCAGGAGTTCGAGCACGTGCGCACCAAGCCGACCAGGCCGGCCAAGGTCGACCCGTGGCGCAAGACCCCACGAGCAGGCAGCTCCGTGCGCTCCCCCCGCTCACTGGCCATCCTGCGCGAGCTGTGGAACTCGCGCGAGCAGCTGGCCGCAGAGCTCGACCGCACCCCCTCCAAGGTCCTGCCCCACCAGGCACTCGTCGCCGCCGCCGTCGCCCGCCCCCGGTCACGACGCAAGATGAGCGCCCTCAAGGAGTTCTCCTCCCGTCAGGCCCGCCAGAACCAGGAGCGCTGGTGGAGAGCCATCGAACGAGCCCTGGAGCTGCCCGACGACGAGCTTCCCCCCACCCGCGCACCACTGGCGCCCGGTGAGCTCCCCCATCCGCGCTCCTGGCAGCGCCACCACGCCGCGGCCGCCGAGCGGCTCACCGAGGTACGCGCGGCCATCAGACAGCACGCTGAGGAGATCCGCGTGCCCCAGGAGCTCCTCCTGACCCCGGAGTGCCAACGCCGTCTGGCCTGGGACCTCGGCGCGGAGATCGAGGCCGGTCGTACCGGCAGGGTCACTGTTCAGGAGATCAGTGAGCGCCTGGCCGCCATGGGGGCCAGGCCGTGGCAGATCGAGCAGGCCGCCCCCGCTCTCGCCACAGCACTGGGCTGACGCGCCATCACGCACGAACCACAGTGCGCCGCCCACGGTGACGTGGACGGCGCACGACGTGCTTCTCGTCAGAGGAGCTCGGCTCGAGAAACCAGTGACCTTCGCTGGCCTCAGTGGACCTCGAAGCCGTAGGAACGGAAGATCGCGCGAGTGGACTCCACCAGCTCCGGCTCCGGGGGCCTGGTGTCACGAAGCTGGTACGTCAGTCCCAAGGCGTCCCACTTGTCGGTACCCATCTGGTGGAAGGGCAGCACCTCGACGCGGCTGACCGAGCCCCAGCGCTCGATGATCCGGGCCACGTTGTGGACGTTCTCAGGGTCATCCGTCAGATCCGGGACCAGCACGAACCGGGCCCAGATCTCGATCCCTTTGGCCGCCAGACGATCACCGAAGGTGATGGTCGGGGCCAGGGAGCGCCCCGTCACCTTCTTGTAGGTCTCCTCGTCACCGCTCTTGACGTCGAGCAGGACCAGGTCGATGTTATCAAGCATCTCGTCACTGGCATTGGCGCCCAGGAATCCTGAGGTGTCGATGCAGGTGTGGATGCCCATCTTCTTGGCCCCAGCCAGGAGCCTGCCCGCGAAGGCCGGCTGCATGAGGACCTCGCCGCCCGACAGCGTGATCCCGCCCTTGGACGCGCGGAACACCCCCCGGTAGCGGCGCATGCGGCGGAGAAGCTCCGAGGCCTCCACCGGCTCCCCGTCCTTCATGAGGAAGGTGTCGGGATTGTGGCAGTACTGGCACCGCAGGGGGCATCCGTTGAGGAAGACCGTCATCCGGGTGCCGGGACCGTCCACCGCGGTCACGAGCTCCCAGGAGTGGATCGAGCCCAACTCACCGTCGCGCATCCGAGCCAGGCGCTCTGAGCGTTGAAGATCCGTCAGCTCCTCGAGCCCGCCGATACCCGCACCGCGCAAGCGGGCGGCCGGGGCCAGGAAGTCCTGGTCCCGACCGCCGTCGCGCACGGTCGTCGTGGTCTGCGTCATGACCGCTCGCCGTGCTCCAGGGCTCAGGCCTGGGCGTGGAAGGTGCGGTGGAGGACGTCAAGCTGCTGCTCTCGAGTCAGCTTGACGAAGTTGACGGCGTAGCCGGAGACGCGAACCGTGAGGTTCGGGTAGTTCTCCGGGTGCTCCATCGCGTCCTCAAGGGTGTTGCGGTCCAGGACGTTGATGTTGGCGTGGTAAAGGCCCTTGACGCCGCCGTTGTCCTGACGCTGTGCCTTCATGGAGGCGAGGCGCTCTTCGTACGTGGCCATGGTGGCCCCTTTCTGAGGTGATGTTATCGATGTGAGAGAAATTGCTGCGGTGTGATCGGCCGGGTTGAGTGGCTCGATCAGATCTCGGCGCAGTCGTCGGGGACGAAGCCGGCGTCGAGAATGCCCACGAGGTTGGCGACGCGCTCGTCAAGAGTGCGGCCCAGTCCCTGCGGGGTGATCGTGTTGGTCAGCGAGATGCCGTCGAGGGCGTCGTTGTAGTCGAGCTTGCCGACACTGAGCATCGAGGCGACCATGCCGTGGGTGTCCATCCCGTTCTCCGGGTTGGCCCCGGGCGAGAAGGGGGTGCCCTTCTGGTGCCCCGAGGGGAAGGAGCCGGTCGCCTTGCCGTAGACCACGTTGGAGGTGATGGTCAGCACCGACTGGGTCGGGATGGCGTCCCGGTAGAAGGGCTGGGCCTTGATCTTCGACATGATCGTGTGGACCACGGTGGCCGCGATGTCGTCGGCGCGGTCGTCGTCGTTGCCATAGATCGGGAAGTCGCCCTCGGTGACGTAGTCGACCACCAGGCCGGTCTCGTCGCGCACCGGGGTGACCTTGGCGTACTTGATGGCCGCCAGGGAGTCGGCCACGATCGACAGGCCGGCGATACCGCAGCCCATGGTGCGCACGATGTCAGAGTCGTGCAGCGCCATCTCGATGGACTCGTAGGCGTAGCGGTCGTGGCAGTAGTGGATGATGTTGAGGGCCTCGACGTAGGTGGCCACCACCCAGTCGAGCATCTTCTCGTACTTGTCCCAGACCTCGTCGAAGTCGAGGGGGCCGTCGCCCTCGATGCCGGGCAGACCGGTGACGACCTGCTTGCCGGTCATCTCGTCACGACCGCCGTTGATGGCGTAGAGCAGGGCCTTGGCGGAGTTGACGCGGGCGCCGAAGAACTGCATCTGCTTGCCCACGCGCATCGGGGACACGCAGCAGGCGATCGCGGCGTCGTCGCCCCAGTGCTCACGGATCTGCTCGTCGGCCTCGTACTGGATGGACGAGGTCGTGATCGAGATGAGGGCGCAGAAGTCCTTGTAGCCCTGCGGCAGGTTCTCGTCCCAGAAGATCGTGATGTTCGGCTCCGGGGCCGGACCGAGGTTGCGCAGGGTCTGCAGCAGACGGAAGGAGGTCTTGGTGACCAGGGCGCGACCATCCTCGCCGAAGCCGGCGTCGGACCAGGTGGCCCAGTAGGGGTCACCGGAGAAGATCTGGTCATAGTCGATGGTGCGCAGGAAGCGGGTGATGCGCAGCTTCATGACGATGTTGTCGATGAGCTCCTGGGCGCGGGTCTCGTCGATGACCCCGTTGCGCAGGTCCCGCTCGAAGTAGATGTCCAGGAAGCCGGAGAGCCGACCGATGCTCATCGCGGCACCGTCCTGGGACTTCACGGAGGCCAAGTAGGCGAAGTAGGTCCACTGGACCGCCTCGTGGGCGTTCTTGGCCGGGCCGGAGATGTCGTAGCCGTAGGTCTGAGCCATGACCTTGAGCTTCTTGAGCGCCTTGATCTGCTCGGAGTGCTCCTCGCGGTAGCGGGCCCAGTGCTCGGAGAAGGGCTGGTCCGCCACGGCGTCCTTGGCCTTCTGCTTCTGCTCGATGAGGAAGTCGACGCCGTAGAGCGCCACGCGACGGTAGTCACCGATGATGCGGCCGCGGCCGTAGGCGTCGGGCAGACCGGTGATGATGTGGCTCGAGCGCGCCGCGCGGATGCGCGGGGTGTAGATGTCGAAGACCGCGTCGTTGTGGGTCTTGCGGTAGCGGGTGAAGATCTTCTTGACCTCGGGGTCGACCTCCTTGCCCGCCTCCTTGATGGCGGTCTCCACCATGCGCCAGCCGCCGTTGGGCATCATGGCGCGACGCAGCGGGGAATCCGTCTGCAGACCAACGATGACGTCATCGTCCTCGCTGATGTAGCCGGCCGGGAATGCGTCGATGTCGGCGGGGGTGTGGGTGTCGACGTCGAGGATGCGGACCTTGCGCTCCTCGGAGAGGTAGTTCTTCTCCAGGGTGTCCCACAGACGCAGGGTCTTGTCCGTGGCGTCGGCGAGGAACGAGGCGTCGCCGTCGTAGGGGGTGTAGTTGCGCTGGATGAAGTCGCGGACGTCAATGTCCTCGGTCCACGGTCCGGTGACGAAGCCCTCCCAGGCGTCATTGCCGCTCGCCGTGGTGGCAGATGTTGTGACCTCAGTGGTCATCCGTGCCCTCCTCATGTGGGTGACCGGAGAGCCACCCGGTTGTGATCGCCCTTTGCGAGGCGAGGCGGCACATCGGCGCGCCGTCGTTCTCAGACTAGAACTCAGAGGATGGCTTGCGGGTCGCTGGTCCCAAGAAGAGCCGGTTAGATGACTCACAGGTCGATCAGCGTCGTCGCAATCCAGGACATAAGTCCCTATATCGACCCTTCAGACGAATCTCCGCCACCAGCCGCCAACTCCCTCCAGCCTTCGACAACGAGGACGAATGGGGCCACGTTCCCGGCGCATCAACCTATCGGAATGATTAGGACAGGTGTCCCAACGGATTCCTGTTACCGTACGGAGAACCGGAGCCGAGGCGCCGCCCCCATTGCCCTACTCGTGCCCTACTCGGCCCTAAGGTCCTGGTCGGCGCGGGGGCCTGCGACACCGTCGGCCGCACTGCGGGCCGCCTGGGCGATATCAGCCGCTCGCATGCCGAAGTCCTCCATCAGCTGAGCACGGGTGGCCGTGTCGACGAACTGGCGCGGAACGCCGATGCGGCGGAAGACCGGCGAGTCCCCGGTAGCGCTGTGGGCGGCCTGGTACTCCTCGACCGCGTCACGCAGCTGGGAACCGATACCGCCGTCGACCAGACCGTCCTCGACCACGACGACGACATCGACGTCGACTGAGGCAGTCACGAGAGGAGCCGGGGCAGGAATCACCCAGTGCGGGTGCACCACGGTGACGGCGTGCCCCTCCTGCTCAAGGAGCCTGCCGGCCTCGTAGGCCTGGGTGGCCATGGCACCCACCCCCACCAGCAGGATCCGCGCACCACCGGCCGGCCGACTGCTCTCAAGCAGGACATCGACGACGTCGAAGGCACTCACGGAAGGCGTGTCCTGGTGCACCGGCTCCCCGCCGCGTACCGGTTCCTCCGACTCCGGACCGAGGCGTCGCAACGCGGTCAGGGGCTCGGGCAGCGCGCCCTTGGGGTAGCGCACGACGGTGGGGGCGTCGTCAGTGCTCACGGCCGTGCGCAGGCTCTCGCGCAGCGTCGCCTCGTCGCGGGGGGCCGCCAGGCGCAGACCAGGAACGTGCGCCAGCAGCGCCATGTCCCACATGCCGTTGTGGCTGGCCCCGTCAGTTCCCGTGATTCCGGCCCGGTCCAGGACGATCGTCACTCCCGCCCGGTGCAGGGCGACATCCATGAGCACCTGGTCGAAGGCGCGGTTGAGGAAGGTCGCGTAGAGGGCGACCACCGGGTGCATGCCGGCGAAGGCGAGGCCGGCGGAGAAGGTCAGCGCGTGCTGCTCGGCGATGCCGACGTCGATGACCCGCGTAGGCATCTCATCGGCCAGGGGCTGGAGGCCCACCGGGGCCTGCATGGCGGCGGTGACCCCGACGATCCGTTCATCGCCGCGGGCCAGGGAGACGATCTCCTCGGCGAAGACGGCGGTCCAGCCGAAGCGCTCGGCCACCACCGGCAAGCCGGTCTCGGGATGAATCCGACCCACCGCGTGGAAGCGGTCGGGGACGTGCTCCTCGGCCGGGGTGTAGCCCCGCCCCTTCTCGGTGATGACGTGGACGATAACCGGCTCGGCGTACTCGCGGGCACGAGTGAGGGCGAACTCGACGGCCGTGATGTCGTGGCCGTCAACCGGTCCGGTGTACTTGATCCCCAGGTCCTCGAAGAAGGCCGAGGGAACCAGGACGTCCTTGAGCCCCCGTTTGAGTCCGTGCAGGGCGTCGAAGGCGGCCCGGCCGGGGGCGCCCTGCGACAGGAGCGTCCGCTTGACCCCGGACAGGACACGCTCGTAGCCGGGATTGGTGCGCAGTGCGTCGAGGTGGTGGGCCAGTCCCCCAATGGTGGGGGCGTAGGAGCGGCCGTTGTCGTTGACGACGATGACCAGGTGGCGGTCCGAGGAGTCGGCGATGTTGTCCAGGGCCTCCCAGGCCATTCCCCCGGTCATGGCCCCGTCCCCGATGACGGCGACGACGTGGCGCTCGTCGTGGCCCTGCAGGTGGTTGGCCCGGGCGATGCCGTCGGCCCAGGACAGGGAGGTGGAGGCGTGGGAGTTCTCCACGACGTCGTGGACGGACTCGGCCCGTGAGGGGTATCCGGACAGGCCGCCGCGCTCGCGCAGATGAGTGAAGTCCTGACGGCCGGTGAGCAGCTTGTGGACGTAGGCCTGGTGGCCGGTGTCGAACACGATGGTGTCCCGCGGGGAGCGGAAGGTCCGGTGCAGCGCGATCGTCAGCTCGACGACCCCGAGGTTGGGGCCGAGGTGGCCGCCGGTGCGCGCCACTGAGGCGACAAGATGCTGGCGGATCTCCGAGGCGAGCGTCACCAGCTGCTCGCTGGTGAGCCGATCGAGGTCGGCGGGCTTGCGCACGCACGGCAGGAGCGCCTTGCCGGTCTGTCCGGCGGGCCCTGCCGGGCGCTCAGCAGCTGCTGGCACGGTGCGCCTCCTTGTCGAAGGTGGTGACGAGTTGTTCGTGTCGCTCAAGAGCGAGCCGCGGCGGGTCGCCGAAGCGGCACTCGGGACAGGGTAGCTGTTGACGCGGCGAAGGGGTCTTCTCAGGAGTCTCCTTCCCGGGCCCGGGGACCGCCAGGCTGCCCGGAGCGACGCTCCCGAGTCGACCGAGGGTGCTCAGCATAGAGTCGCCCCGACCACTGTGCGGCCACGTGTCACGCGGGTCACGGCTGAGCACGTACTGTATGCCTTGGACGTCGAACCGTCCGCGCCCACCGGTCGACGGCGTCGTTCGTGATCGCCCGACCGCCCCTCAGGACTGTCCTCCAGGAGGAACCATGAGCACCACAGCCCCTTTCGGTACCTGGCCCTCGCCCATCACCCCGGGCACCATCACGACCCGGACGGTCCTGCTCTCCCAGGTCCGTGTGGACGGCGCAGACACCTACTGGGTGGAGCAGCGCGCCTCACAGGCGGGCCGCAACGTACTGCTCCGACGCAACGGCGACGGCCAGATCGGTGAGGTGCTTCCGCTGACACCCGCCGACGAGCTGGTCGATGTGCGCACCCGGGTGCACGAGTACGGAGGGCGGGCCTACGCCGTCGACAGCGGGATCATCGTGGTCTCGCACGCCGGGGACGGGCGCCTCTACCGGTACGACGTGGCGCACCGCATGCGCGGCCTGGTCCCGCTCACGATCTACGGGGACGTGCGACACGGCGACCTGGAGATCGACACGGGCCGGGGCCTGGTCTACGCCGTCCGCGAGGACCACCGAGGCGGCGGCGAGGCCGTGAACACTCTGGTCGCCATTCCCCTGGACGGCTCGGCCGCCCGCGATGACTCCCGCGTGCGCACACTGGTGTCGGGCACGGACTTCGTGGTCGCCCCGACGCTGTCCCCCGACGGCGAGCACCTGGCCTGGATCACCTGGGACCACCCGGGGATGCCGTGGGACAACGCCAGCCTGCACGTGGGGGACCTCGGCCCGGACGGGACTCTTGGCGAGCAGACGCTGGTGGACGGCGGCAACGGGCACTCGGTCTCCGAGCCCCGCTGGACCGAGGAGTGCGAGCTCGTGCACGGCTCCAACGCCTCGGGCTTCTGGAACCTCTACCGCACTGAGGGCTTCCCGGTACGCGGCACCAACCGCACCGGCTGGTCGGAGAAGCTGCGCACCCGCCCCCTGCACCCGGCTGAGGCCACCTTCACCAACCCGGCCTCCTGGCAGCTGGGGCCGCACTCCTTCGACGTGCTCGACTCCGAGCACATCATCACCTCCTGGGCCCGCGATGCGGTCTCGCACCTGGGGACCATCAAGCTCGCCAACGGGGAGCTCGAGGAGTGGAACGTGGGGTGGCAGCCGATCGGCAACGTCGCCTCCAACGCCGGGCGCGTCGTCATGCTGGCCTCCAACGAGATGTCGATGCCCAGCATCGTGGAGGTCAAGAACGGCACGGTGAAGGTGCTGCGCGGCTCGGGGGAGTTCGTGCCTGAGGGCACCGGGGTGTCCTTCCCCGAACCGGTCTCCTGGCCCACCAGTGACGGCGCCACCGCCCACGGCTTCTACTACCCGCCGACCTCGGCCTCTCACACTGGCCCCGACGGCGAGCTGGCGCCGCTGATCGTCAACGTCCACGGCGGCCCGACGGCCACGGCGGTCCCCGGCTACGACCTGCGCATCCAGTACTGGACCAGCCGGGGCTTCGGCTACCTGGACGTCAACTACCGCGGCTCCATGGGCTACGGAACCGGCTACCGCAAGGCCCTGGAGGGCAAGTGGGGCATCTACGACGTCGACGACTGCGTCAACGGGGCCCAGCACCTGGTAGACGCCGGGCTCGTCGACCCGCGCCGTATCGCGATCCGCGGAGGTTCGGCCGGGGGCTTCACGGTGCTGTCGGCCATCACCCGCTCCTCCGTGTTCACGGCGGCCAGCTCCTGCTTCGGGGTGACCGACCTCAAGAGGCTGGTACGCACCACCCACAAGTTCGAGTCGCACTACATCGGCCAGCTCATGGGCACCCAGGACATCGACGACCCGGTGCTCGATGAGCGCAGCCCCATCAACCACATCGAGGACATCAACGTCCCGCTGCTGCTCATCCAGGGCTCGGAGGATCCGATCGTCCCGGCGGAGCAGGCCACCGCGATGTATGAGGCCCTCAAGGAGGCCGGCGCCCCGGTGGCCCTGGAGGTCTTCCAGGGTGAGGGCCACGGCTTCCGTCTGGCGACGAACATCCGGCGGCGTTACGAGGCCGAGCTGAGCTTCTACCGGCAGGTGTGGAGGATCGGCGCAGCCTCCTCCCATGCCGAGGGGCAGGGTGAGGAGGAGACCTTCACGGTCAAGGTGGAGAACCTGCACTGATGGATCGTGTCTGGAAGAGGCTGTCCGCCCCCCTGCCACGGCGCGCAGGCAGCCTCTTCCGCCATCATCGCTTCGGCCTCTACATCCTGGCGGTGCTGGTAGGGCTCGTCTCGGGCCTGGGTGCGGTGCTGTTCCGGCTGGGAATCGACGCCTGGTCCCAGCTGCTGAGCGGAGCCGACGACTACACCGTGTCGATGGGCCCCTCGGTCGGGCTCCTGGCGCCTCTGGGAACCTGGTTCGTCCTGGTCACCCCGGTGCTCTCCGGCCTGCTGACAGGACCGTTGATGTCCCGACTGGGCCGTACCCCCACGGGCCACGGGGTGGCCGGCGTCATCTGGTCCACTCGCCACGGCGACGGCACCATGGCGCCCCTGCCGGCCTTGGCCGCGACGACGTCGGCCGCGCTGACGATCGGTGGCGGGGGCTCGGTCGGTCCGGAGGGGCCGATCGCCGAGCTGGGCGCGTCGACGGCGAGCATCATCGGACGGGGGCTGCGGCTGCGCCGGTCCTCGATCCGCCACCTGGCCGCCGCCGGAACGGCCGCCGGCATCGCCTCCGCCTTCAACGCGCCACTGGCTGGGGCCTTCTTCGCCCTGGAGGTCATCCTCATGGGCTTCAGCGCCGACGCCTTCATCGTCATCGTCCTGGCCTGTGTCTCCTCGACGGTCCTGTCGCACCACCTGCTGGGAACGACGCTGTCTCTGTCGCTCCCCTACCTGGACCTGTCCGGTGACGCCCAGCTGGGCTGGGTCGCGCTGCTGGGAGCCGTGGGCGGGGGCGTCGGTATCGGCTTCATGCGTCTTCGCTTCGTCATCCTCGATGCCCTGACCCGAGTCTGGCAGCGCTTGGGCGTTCCGATCTGGGCGCGTCCGGGCATTGGCGGGCTGGTGGTCGGTGCGACTCTCCTGGTTCTGCCCGAGATGTACGGCGAGTCATCAGCTGCTCTCAACCGGGCGCTGGCAGGACGCTACGCCCTGACGCTGCTGCTGGTGCTGTGCGTCGCCAAGATGCTGGCGACCTCCTTGACCCTGGGAACGGGCTTCGTCGGCGGAGTGTTCGCCCCGTCCCTGTTCATCGGTGGGACGCTTGGCGCCGCCTTTGGCACCCTCGTGGCTCCCAGCTACGCGCCGGCCGCCGGGGTCTTCGGGGTGATCGGCATGGGGGCGGTCTTCGCCGGTGCGGCTCGCGCCCCGATGACGGCGGTCCTGCTCATCATCGAGATGACCGGGCAGCACGCGCTCCTGGTGCCCCTCATGCTGGCCACGGTGCTGGCCACCTTCATCAGCCGGTTCCTGTCACGCGGCACGCTGTTCACCGAGGAGCTGCGTCGTCGCGGAGAGGATGTCGAGGACCCGATGGCCACCACGCTCCTGGGACGTACCCCCGCCGGGCGGCTCATGGTGGACCCGCCCGGGGTGCTCCAGGCCACGGCGTCACTCAACCAGGCCGCCTCGGTGATGAGCCGGCGTGGCCTCTCGGCCCTGCCCGTGGTCGCCACCGGACAGGGCGGCACCGGCGGCGAGCTGCTCGGTTGCGTGACGGCCGCACAGCTCGCCGGGGCGCTCCTGAGCGAGGACTCCGACGACGTCTCCGCCCGGCCGGCGACGGTGGCGGACCTGTCACTGGTCCGTGACCGTCTGGACGGCGAGGACGAGGCGACCGACGTGCTTCAGGCCCTGACCGATACCCGTCTGGAGGGGCTTCCGGTGGTCGCCCGCACCGCCGGCTCCGGCGCGGAGGAGCTGGTGGGCTGGGTGTCCCAGAGGATCGTCGTCGAACGGGTCTACGAGGCTCAGGCGCAGGCCCGCACAGCCGCCGCCACCTACACCTCCTGGGGCTCACGGCTTCAGGACAAGTGGCACTCCCGTCCCGTTCCTCGGCGCAGAATCGGAAGGATCAGCCGTATCAGCCGAGTCAGCCGAGTCAGCTCGCGCCGTGCCCGGCGCCGATGACGGTCCGCCGGGGCTCAACACGCCGCGGCCCCGTTCAGGACTCGCCGCAGCGCCTCACCGGTCCCGACCACCGCGGGACGTCTTGTGAGTCCGGCCCTCCTGGACCGCCCGGGCCTTCTCGCTGATGCTCTCGGTGAGGGTGTCGGACAGCTCGGTGATGCGCTCGGCGTTGGCCACGATGCGCCGGGGGTCGGACATCCACATCCACGCAGCGGCGATCACCGGGAGGATCGCGGGCAGGTACCACCGGGACCGGCCCCAGTGCGCCCACACCGAGACGCCGAGGTCGGCGGGCGAGGGGGTGGGCAGGGTGAGAACACCGATGAGCACCGCCATGGTGGCCAGCGCCCCCAGGCACATCCAGCCGATATTGCGCATCCGGCGCCCGTTGTGGGCCACGCAGACAGCCAGCAGGAGGTACAGGACGCCCCCCAGGAGGTTGAGCGACCACACCGCGGGCTCTTCATCGGGGCTTCTCAACAGCGTCGTCAGGGAGGGGACGAGGACGATCGCCCCGAAGACGGCGAAGACGCCGACCAGGATCCGCCCCCACCCGTATGCGGGACGGCGGGTGTCCTGAACCGGGCGTACCCATGAGCGCTCGTCCATGAGGAACGACCTTTCCGTGTGATGACCTTCGGCACGCGCAGCACCGGTTCAACCTCCAACCAATGCCAGAACGTTACTATTCACAACGTGAGCACCATTAAGTTGACCAAATCCCTGAACGCACGCGCCTCGGCGGACGATCACAGCAAGGATACCGACCTCAGCAGTCAGGCCGAGGTCGACACGGTCGAGGAGGCCGAGAGCTCCGAGGCTCCCGCAGCCGGCGACGGGGCCGGCTCGACAGATGCCGAAGCCGCCGAGCGGGACCTGAAGCAGGACTCCGACGGCGACGAGGATGCCTCCGAGGACCAGGAGGGCAACGCCGACGGTGCCAGCGTCAAGGGCAGCGGATCCGAGGCGGGATCCGACGTCGGGCCTGATGACGCCTCCGGCGCCGAGGCCGACGTGCTCGTCCTGGCCGCAGCGCCGGGCCGGGACGGGGCCGAGGCCCCCGAGATTCTCCTGGAGGGCCTCGAGCCGCCGTCGAGCACCGCCCTGGAGGACCTGGACATCAACGCCCTGGTGACCCTGCTGCCCGCCCTGGGCTTCTCGGGCGCCCAGGACTCGGTGGTGCGTCTGCCCTCCTCCGCGGTGACTGCCCAGGGCTACCGGGGACCGGCGACGATCCTCGTGGTCGGCGTCGGAACGGGCTGGGCCGACACCGATCCGCTCGCCGTCACCGCCGACGACGAGGCCGCACTGGGCTACGACCAGACCGGTCTCCTGCGCCGGGCGGCCGGACGCGCCACCCGAGCACTGGCCGGGACCGACTCCGCGGTCCTGGCACTGCCCACGCTCTGCGAGGAGCAGCTCGCCGCCGTCGCGCACGGAGCCGCCCTGGGCGCCTACTCCTGGAGCGCGACGAAGAACGAGGATCGCCCCGGACAGGAGAAGGCCTCGAAGAACGCCTCCCCGCTCACGACCATCTCCATCATCTCCCCCCTGGCCGACACCCCCGAGGGGCAGGAGGCGCTGGCGGGAGCCCTGGCGCTGGCCCAGGCCACGGCACTGACCCGGGATCTGGTCAACGAGCCGCCGAACCGGCTGACTCCGGAGGTCTTCGCCGAGAGGGCCCGCGCAGCCGGGCAGGAGGCCGGCATCCGCGTTGAGATCTGGGACGCCCCGGCACTGGTCGAGCAGGGCTTCGGGGGGATCCTCGGCGTGGCCCAGGGCTCGGTGCACCCGGCGCGCCTGGTCCGTCTGGAGTGGTCGCCGGAGCACGCAGCCAAGGCCTCCGGCGGGCAGGCGGGCTCACAGGCCGAGGGCGACGGAGCAGCCGTCCGCCCCAAGCACATCGCCCTCATCGGCAAGGGCATCACCTTCGACTCCGGCGGCCTGTCCCTCAAGCCGGCCTCCTCGATGCCGGAGATGAAGTCCGACATGGCGGGGGCCGCCACCGTGCTGGGCGCCATCGTCACGGCCGCGCGCCTGGCGCTTCCGATCCGCGTCACCGCGTGGCTGGCGCTGGCCGAGAACATGCCCGGCGCCGACGCCCAGCGCCCCAGCGACGTCATCACGATGTTCGACGGCACCACCGTGGAGGTGACCAACACCGACGCCGAGGGGCGCCTGGTCATGGCCGACGCCCTGGCACGGGCCGTCACGGAGGAGCCCGATGCCGTCCTGGACGTGGCCACCCTCACCGGGGCGCAGATCGTGGCCCTGGGCGACCACGTGGCCGCCGTCATGGGGACACCGGACCTTCGCGAGGAGGTCGTCGCCGCGGCACAGCGGGCCGGGGAGTCCTTCTGGCCGATGCCGCTGCCGGCGCACCTGCGCGCCACCCTGGACTCGCCCTTCGCCGACCTGCGCAACACCAAGGTCGGCTCGCGTGCCGGCGGGATGCTCTCGGCCGGGCTGTTCCTACGAGAGTTCGTCGGGCGCCGGCCGTGGGCCCATCTCGACATCGCCGGTCCCGCCTACAACGACTCCTCTCCCTGGGGCCTGACTCCGACCGGCGGGACGGGCATGGGGGTCTCCACCCTGGTGGAGCTGCTCCGTTCGCTGTCCGCCGAGGTCAGCATCCTTTCCTGAGCCCGCGTCCAGCGGAGGCGAGTTGACGACGAGCCGTGCCGGGGCCTCACACGAGCGCCCCGGCACGGCTCGTTGCCGGAACCACCCATGAACGGTGATGCGTCTCACCCCGTTTTCAGGACTCTGGTCCCTAAACAGCAACCCCCGTGGCTCCTGCACTCCCTCTTCAGGTGGAACAATGGCCCCGTGCCGAGCCGCCCCGCGGGGGCGACGTGACCAACCAACAAGGAGTGAGTTCGTGACAGAGACCGTCTACGACATGGTCATTCTGGGCGCGGGATCAGGGGGCTACGCCGCCGCCCTGCGTGGCGCCCAACTGGGCCTCAAGGTCGCCCTGATCGAGGCGGACAAGCTGGGGGGCACCTGCCTCCACCGCGGCTGCGTGCCCACCAAGGCCCTGCTGCACGCCGCCGAGACCGCCGATGCCGTGCGCGAGGCCGCCACGGTGGGCATCAAGGCCGCCTTCGAGGGCGTGGACATGCCTGGCGTCCAGAAGTACAAGAACAGCATCGTCTCGCGGATGCACAAGGGCCTGGAGGGCCTGGTGTCCTCGCGGGGCATTGACCTGATCCAGGGGTGGGGACGTCTGGTGGCCGCCGACGCCGTCGAGGTTGACGGCCGTCGCATCACCGGCCGCAACGTGGTCCTCGCCTCCGGCTCCTACTCCAAGACCATCGGGCAGGAGATCTCCGGAGGCGTCATCACCTCCGAGGAGGCCCTGGAGATGGACCACGTCCCCGCCTCGGCAGTGATTCTGGGCGGCGGCGTCATCGGGGTGGAGTTCGCCTCGGCCTGGGCCTCCATGGGCAGCCAGGTCACCATCATCGAGGGGCTGCCCCACCTGGTGCCCAACGAGGACGAGGCGATCTCCAAGCAGCTCGAGCGGGCCTTCCGCAAGCGCAAGATCACCTTCCGCACCAACACGATGTTCGAGTCGGTCGAGCGCCACGACGGCGGGGTGACCGTTCGCACCCAGGACGGCAAGACCCACGAGGCCGAGGTCCTCCTCATCGCCGTGGGCCGTGGACCGGCGACCGCCAACCTCGGCTACGAGGAGGTCGGGGTCGCCATGGACCGTGGTTTCGTCCTGGCCGACGAGTACGGCCGCACCAACGTCCCGGGCGTGTGGGCCGTGGGTGACATCGTCCCCGGTGTCCAGCTCGCCCACCGCGGCTTCGCCCAGGGCATCGTCGTGGCGGAGAAGATCGCGGGCCTGGACCCGACCCCGGTCGATGACGTCCTGGTACCCAAGGTGACCTTCTGCGAGCCCGAGATCGCCTCGGTGGGGCTGTCGGAGGCCAAGGCCGCCGAGATCCACGGCAAGGAGAACATCACCTCCGCCGAGTTCAACGTGGCCGGCAACGCCAAGAGCCAGATCCTGGGGACGCAGGGCTTCGTCAAGCTCGTCTCCCTCAAGGACGGCCCGATCCTGGGCTTCCACGCCATCGGCGCCCGCATGGGCGAGCAGGTGGGTGAGGGCCAGCTCATGGTGTCCTGGGAGGCCGACGCCGACGACGTCGCCGCCCTGGTCCACGCCCACCCCACCCAGAACGAGACCCTCGGCGAGGCCGCCATGGCCCTCGCCGGCAAGCCGCTGCACAACCACGGCTGATCCAGCTAGACGAGAGTAAGGAAGACAGTAATGTCAGAGTCCGTGAAGATGCCCGCCCTGGGTGAGTCCGTCACCGAGGGGACGGTCTCCTCCTGGCTCAAGGCCGTGGGAGACACCGTCGAGGCCGACGAGCCCCTGCTGGAGGTCGCCACCGACAAGGTCGACACCGAGGTCCCCTCCCCCGCATCCGGCGTCCTGCTGGAGATCCGCGTCCCCGAGGACGAGACCGTCGAGGTCGGCACCGTCCTGGCCATCATCGGCGACCCCTCTCAGGCGGGCTCCGCCCCGGCCCCGGCGGCGCCCGCGCCGCAGGCCGCACCCGAGCCCCCGGCTCCCGCCCCGGCCCCGGCCACTGAGGCACCGGCACCCGCCGCCCCGGCTGTGACCGCAGCGCCTGCAGCCGCCGCACCGGTGAGCTCTGGAGCCTCGGGCTCCTACGTCACGCCGATCGTGCGCAAGCTCGCCAAGGACAAGGGTGTGGACCTGTCCACCGTCACCGGTACGGGTGTGGGCGGACGCATCCGCAAGCAGGACGTGGAGGCTGCCGCCAAGGCCGCTGAGGAGGCCCGCGCTGCGGCAGCCGCCCCGGCTCCAGCTGCTGAGGCGTCGGCGCCTGCCGCCGCGGCCAAGCCGGCCTCGGCCAAGCCCGAGGTGGACACCACCCTGCGCGGCCGCACGGAGAAGATGAGCCGACTGCGTCAGGTCATCGCCGATCGCATGATCGACTCCCTGCAGACCTCCGCCCAGCTGACCACCGTCGTCGAGGTGGACGTGACCCGCGTGGCCGCTCTGCGGGCCCGCGCGAAGAACGACTTCCTGGCCAAGAACGGCACCAAGCTGACCTTCCTGCCCTTCTTCGTCCAGGCGGCCACGGAGGCCCTCAAGGCCCACCCGAAGATCAACGCCTCCATCGATGGCAAGAACGTCACCTACCACGATGTCGAGCACGTCGGCATCGCGGTGGACACGCCGCGCGGCCTGCTCGTGCCGGTGGTCAAGAACGCCGGGGACCTCAACATCCCCGGGCTGGCCAAGCGCATCAACGACCTGGCCGCCCGTACCCGGGACAACAAGGTCAACCCCGATGAGCTCAGCGGCTCGACCTTCACGATCACCAACACCGGCAGCGGCGGTGCCCTGTTCGACACCCCGATCATCAACCAGCCGGAGGTCGCGATCCTGGGCCTGGGGGCCATCCAGCGCCAGCCCCGCGTCATCAAGGACGCCGACGGCGGCGAGGTCATCGCCATCCGCTCGGTGTGCTACCTGGCCCTGTCCTACGACCACCGACTGGTGGACGGCGCGGACGCGGCCCGCTACCTCATGACGGTCAAGAAGCGCCTCGAGGAGGGCGACTTCGGCGGCGAGCTGGGTCTGTGAGCCTGCGCTCGGCCCGCTAGGCCGTCAACAACGGGGCCCCGCACCATCACGGTGCAGGGCCCCGTTCGTTGTACCCGGGCTATCGGGTCCTGTACTCGGGCATACGACAACCGCCGCTGTCCGTTCCCGGGCTCACGGCTCGGCTCAGGAGTCCTCCGCTGCAGCCCGCGCGATACCGGTGAGCGTGTTCTCCAGCCCCAGACGAGTCCCGCGCCAGACGATCGGATAGAGCAGCGCCCCCAGCCGCCCCCATATGCGATGCGCCAGGACCAGACGGACACGAGTGCCACCCGGTGCCTCGATCAGGTGCAGATCCTTCACGAAGGCCACCTCACCGTCGCGGCGCCCTGAGACGACGGTACACGACCAGGTAACCCTCGTGTCCACGGCCGTCTCCAGCCGCCACCTCAGGAAGGCGGTTCGACGTCGCCCCTCCGCCCTCTGCACGGCGCCGTCGGAAAGTACCTCCACCAGCTGCTGTCGAGGCAGGGCCCACCACGTGAGCCGGTCCGGGTCCCTGAGTAGGGCGGACAGCTGAGCCGCTGACGCTGAGATGAAGCGTTCCTGACTCAGATCCCGATCCAGGCCGTACCCACGGTACTCATCAGTCATCCGGTAGCGTCCCCGGGCCGATTCCTCATCGGCCGCTATCTCACTGAGCTCAGTGCGCAGGTAGCCGACATCAACACCGCAGTGAGCGAGAAGCCTGACGACCGGGGACTGGAGCGAGACGGTGGATGAGGAGATGAGGGCTTGCAGAGCCTGAGCGCTGGTGCTGAATGAAGTCCCTTGGTTGTCAATGAACTCGGCGGCAGCGTCCGAGAGGGGAATCTCTCCTCCCGCCTCCGCCGTCAGCTCTTCGACTGAGATCGGCGCAGGCCTGAGCGCGTCGGGAAGGTTGATACCAACGCGAGCAAGATCCGCATGAGCCATGTCATCGACGGCGGCACGCGCTCCCGCGAGAGTCACACCGTGACCCGCCAGGACGGCCGCAGCCGTCCCGCCCTGGGCGAGGAGACCGAGGAGCATGTGCTCCGGCTCGACCTCCCGGTGGCGAAGGCGCGCGGCTTCCGCGTGCATGGCTTCGAGCCAGGTCAGGTAGTGGGAAACAGCAGCCATCGTCATCTCCTTCGGGTCGGGGCCAAACCGGGCTGAACTCGCTTGGCGTACTTCTTGTGGACTGCCTGACGAGAGACTCCAAGACAGGAGGCGATCTCGATCCACCCCATGCCCGCGCGCAGAGCGGCCTCGACCTGCGCAAGCTCAAGGCTGTCCGTCAGCCGCCGCAGAGCCGCCACGGCTCTTAGCCCGTCCTCGGGACGAGTGGTGTCAGCAGCCTCGGTGGCTGCGGTGAGCGCATCCATGCAAGCAACATAGGTTGACAGAACTACTTTGTCAACCTAAGTTGCTATTCATCTTCGACAAGGACATTCAGCCAGGAGACCGAACACCTTTCCGCTTCCGTCACACCCCTGCCACTACGCCGATTCCCGCTCCCTCAGCCCCTGCCAACCTCGGGCACCCCAGCAAGACCGACGACGCCGCGAGCGAAGTCGATGCGATCCTCCGTGGAGCTGAACTCGCTCGCCAAGGGGCCGTCCAGGAGCAGTGAGGCCAGGCCGTGCACGCCGGACCAGATCAGGACCTCCGCCTCGACCTGAGCGCCATCGCCCATCACGGCCTTCGCCAGACGGGCCAGCTCATGACGCGCACGCTCACCGGCCTGCACCACCTCCGGGAAGCGCTCGGGATCGCAGACGTCGGGTCGGAACATCATCCGGAACACTCCGGGGTGACGTAGCGCGAACTCAACGTAGGCGTTCCCCGAGGCCACCAGGACCGCATGCAGATCCGCACTCCCAAGCCCCTCATGCGCCACAGCGAGCCTGTCCGCGAGCTCATCGAAGCCCTCACACACCAAGGCCGCCAGGATGGCCTCGCGATTGGCGAAGTAGTGATACGGCGCCTGGTGCGTGCAGCCGGCGCGGCGCGCGACCTCCCGCATGCTCAGGGCACTGGGGCCGGCTTCATCGAGGAGCTCCCTGCTGGTTCGCAGCAGCTCGGAGCGCAGGTCCCGGCCACCGCGGCGCCCCGAGGCGCTTGTCGTTTCAGAGGTCATGGAAGGAGTCTAGAACCGAACTACTAGACAGTGTCCAGTTGACTGCTATGCTGACTTGACACTGTCTAGTTATTGGAGGGGTCGGGGATGTCCTACGACGTCATCGTGATCGGTTCGGGTATTGGAGGACTGACGACTGCCGGCCTGCTGGCGCGCGTCGCCGGCAAGCGAGTTCTGGTCCTGGAGCGGCATACGGAACCGGGCGGACTGACTCACACCTTCCGGCGTGACGGAGCATCCTGGGACGTGGGGGTGCACTACATCGGTCAGCTTGGCCCCGGAAGCCAGGGCCGCGCCTACTTCGACTACCTCTCTGGTGGTGAGCTGGAGTGGAACCGCATGCCCGACTCCTACGACAGATTCGTCTACCCGGGCGTGGACCTACGCGTCAGCAGCGATCCGCTTCGGTACGAGCGTGATCTGATTGCCGCATTCCCCCAGGAGGCCAGAGCCATTCACCGTTACTTCCAGGATGTTCACCGGGTGACACGGTGGGCGACGCTGGGCTTCGTCCAGGGGATGGTCCCCCGACCTGCGGCCTCGCTGCTCAGGGCCGCCCAGCGCCTGGGAGGCCGAAGAGCCACTCAGACGACGAAGGCATATCTGGATGCCCACTTCCGCTCCCCCAGGCTCAAGGCCGTCCTGGCCAGTCAGTGGGGGGACTACGGCCTGCCGCCGTCCCGATCGGCCTTCGCCATGCACGCGCTGATCGTCTCCCACTACCTCGAGGGCGCCTGGTTCCCCCGCGGTGGCAGCGCTCGGATCGCCCGCACCTTCGAGAAGGGCATCGAGCAGGCCGGAGGCGCTGTCCGCGTCGCTCAGGAGGTCACCGAGATCCTCACCGAGAACGGGAAGGCGGTCGGGGTCCGAGTCATGGACCACCGCAGCGCCCAGGTACGCGAACGCGTCTACCGCGCCCCGGTCATCGTGTCCGCCATCGGCGCATCCAACACCTTCAACCGTCTGTTGCCCACATTCGGAGAGATCGGGAGACGCACCGGGCCCGCACGCCGCTCGCTGGAGCACCTGGGTACGGGCACGTCCGCGGTCACCGTGTTCCTACGCTTGCGTCATGACCCGCGCAGCATCGGCATCGATGGTGGAAACATCTGGGTGAACCGGGACCTCGATCACGAGGGCGCACAACGGTACAGCGATTCGTTGCTCGAGGGGCGCCCTCACGACGTCTTCGTCTCCTTCCCCTCTCTGAAGTCCGGCGAGTCCCCACATACCGCCGAGCTCATCTCCTTCTGTGGCGCGCGAGCCTTCCGGCAGTGGGCCGAGCAGCCCCGAGATAACCGCGGCCCCGAGTACTTCGCTCTCAAGGAGCGCATCGCCCAAGGCATGCTGGAGCTGGCTGAGAGCGCGGCTCCGGGGCTGACCGAGCTCGTGGACTACGTGGAGACCTCCACTCCTTTGACCTACGAGCACTACACCGCTCATCCCGCCGGGGCCTTTTACGGTCCTCCGGCCACTCCGCTGAGGTTCCGGTCCCGCCCCCTGGGGCCGCGCACGGCCGTCCCCGGTCTGTTCCTCTCCGGCCAGGACGCCGGGAGCGCCGGCATCATGGGAGCCATGATGGGCGGAGTCGCAGCCGCGTGCCAGGTCCTTGGGCCCCGCGGGTATCCCACCATCGCCTCCGCCCTGCGAGAGAGGCCCGAGGCTCCTGAGTCTCGAGCAGTGCACCCACTGCCCGAGGGCAAGCACCTCGCCACCCTGGTCTCCAAACGGCGTCTGACTCCCAGCGTGTGGGAGGCGGAGCTGCAGTTGGACGGCAGGATCGGCTCGTGGGCGCCAGGGCAGTTCGCCCGTCTGCACGTGGGCGATGACGCATGGCGTGACTACTCGATCGCGGGGCTGGAGGAGGATCGTCTTCGTCTGCTCATCTCCACCCGGACAGGCGGCCGAGGTTCCCAGTTCATTGAGAACGCGGACACGGGCGCGCAGACAGTGGTGGAGCTGCCCCTGGGCGGTTTCGGGCTCGCCGACTCGGGCAGGCGCCGCCTGTTCATCGCCACCGGCACGGGGATCGCACCCATGCTGGCCATGTTCGCTCAGGCTGCCGGCCTGGAGCACGACACTCTGCTCTTCGGGTGCCGTCACCAGGAGGAGGACCTGACCACCAGGATCAGCTCTCCTTTGCCGGGGACCGTCGTGCGCTGTCTGAGCCGCCAGGAGGCTCCGGACGCGTTCCACGGACGAGTCACCCAGGCCCTCACCGCGCTCGCTCACGACCTCCAGCTCGATCCCGAGTGCACGGACGTCTACCTGTGCGGTTCGGCGGCGATGGTGGCAGATGCACGAGACGTGCTCGAGCACGAGGGCTACACGTCGGTCCTGACCGAGCCCTACTGAGTCCCACGAGAGGTCCGTATCCGCACCACTCATCGACCGCGCCTGGCCTGCGGTGCCCCGTAGAGGTCACTCCACGGCTCGAATGTCCGCAACGCGCCACGGCTCCGGGACGACGATGAGCACGACCTGGCGGGGCGCGAGGGCCGGAACCGTCCGCGTTCCCTCAGGCCCCGAACGCGTTGAGGCGCTTTGA
>ERZ772999.194-NODE-194-length-39080-cov-16.728840_pt1 | contig 39080 bp, 31 predicted proteins | sample MGYA00511467_ERZ772999 | MGnify/ENA primary metagenome ERZ772999 (study PRJEB29015, sample SAMEA2738064) | human oral metagenome | biome: human oral; feature: human-associated habitat; material: saliva | place: China | collected 2218 ... | reverse complement strand
GGACTGAAGACTCGTGGAGTTGACTGGTACTAATAGGCCGAAGGCTTACTTTTCAAGAGAGTTGTTGTTTGCGTTCACTGTATGGTTTTTGGATAACAATCCCGTAGGTTTGCGGTGATTATAGCGAGAGGGAAACGCCTGGTTCCATTCCGAACCCAGAAGCTAAGGCTCTTCGCGCCGATGGTACTGCACTTTTGAGGGTGTGGGAGAGTAGGTTATTGCCGCTTTATTATTCAATAGCCCCGGCTTCGCCGGGGCTATTTTTGTTTGGGGAGGCCTAACGGCCTCCCCATTTGTCTTTAACATCCCATCAGCACGGGTGCACGGAAGGTGCTCTCTATACTAGAATAGTATGGCTTATGTTTAGGCATTAGCGGGTGTATCTAAAGCACCCCTCATAGAGTTGATGCCTCAGGCAGCGGTTCGCCCGAATCGACTGCATACCCTACCCGCCCACACTGGCGGATACCTCCCAAGGAGATTCATGTCTGAGACCCCCCGTCACGAGTCTAACGACTCCGGCCCCCGCCAGCACCGCAAGAACAGCGGAGGAAAGGACTTCCGCTCCAAGAAGGGCGGCAAGAACTTTGGCGGCAAGGGCGGTTTCAAGCGTAACGACCGCGGAGGCAAAAAGTTCGACGGTCGTCGCTCCGACTCCCGATCCAAGGCACCTCGCTCCAACGGCCCCGAGGCAGAAGCACCTCGCGAAGAAGTACGCAGCATTGGTGGCCGTGCAGGCTACCGCCCTGCAAAGCCCAAGGCACCGGAAATTGACGACGACATCACCGGTCGCGAGCTGGATGGTGCGACCTTCCGTCAGCTGCGCGCCCTGGAACCGCGCAACGCAGAAACCGTCGCAAAGCACCTCGCTATGGCTGGTCGCTACCTCGACATCGACCCCGAATTCGCGCTGGAACACGCCGTTGCCGCATCCCGCAGCGCAGGCCGTATCGCCGCAGTACGCGAAGCCGTTGGTGTCGCCGCATACGTGGCAGAAGATTTCGAACTGGCACTGCGCGAACTGCGCACCCACCGCCGTATTAGCGGCTCCGTAGACCACCTGGCACTGCTGGTGGACTGCGAACGCGCGCTCGGCCGTCTGCCCAAGGCAATGGAAATGATTACAGAATTCAAGAAGGAAGAACTGCCCGCCAACGTGCGTGTAGAGCTCGCCATCGTTGAATCCGGCATCCTCAGCGATCAGGGCAAGAAGTCTGAGGCCGTCGTAGCACTGCAGATTCCTCAGCTGAACCCCAAGCGTGCCTTCGAGTACAGCCCCCGCCTGTTCAGCGCATACTCCGACGCGCTGGCTAACGCAGGCCGTAACAAGGAAGCAGAACGTTGGGCACGTCTCGCATTCATGGCAGAAGCAGCACTGGGCCAGGGCAACTTCGCAGAACCCGAAATCTTCGACATGTTCGGTGAAGCAGGCCTCTTCGAACAAGAAGAGAAGTCAGTAGAACTCACTGAGACCGCAGAAGACGCTGAAGAGACCGCGGATGCTTCCGCAGAAGAGGAAGTAGCTGAGGACGAGAAGACCGAAGCTCCCAAGACTGAAGAAGCAGAAGAAACCTCCGCAGAATAAAACTGGGGAGAATCTATGAATTCTAAATACGCGACCTAAGTGTCAGCGTGAAACCGCTGGACGCCACACCCAAGCAGGGGAGAGCGTCCAGCGGTTTTCCATATAATCGCCCGAAGGCACCAACGCTAGAGTGCCTAACAGGTACGATTAATAGCGACAACCGCCAGAGACCCCGAGAGGAACACTCTATGACCACGAACGCACTCCTATCCCGCTACGATGCCCTCCTCTCCGATCTGGACGGCGTGGTCTACGCGGGTCCCTTCGCCATCGAAGGCGCACCCGAAGCGCTCAACCGCGCCGAAGAAGAACTCAACGTACCGGTCATCTTCGTCACCAACAACGCATCGCGCTCCGTAGAATCCGTAGCAGAGCACCTGCGAGAACTGGGCGTGCACACCCGAGCAGAACGAGTTGTCAGCTCCGCACAGGCAGGCGCCGCGCTGCTCGCACAGCACGTACCCGCAGGCTCCAAAGTACTCATCACCGGCACCGAAGCACTTGCCGACTGCGTTCGTGCGGTAGGCCTCGAAACCGTACGCAAGGAAGAAGAAGGGCCCGTAGCCGTCATCCAGGGTTTCGACCCCAAGATCGGCTGGGAAGACCTCGCGGAAGCCGCCTACACTCTCGCAAACCCCGACATCCTCTGGATTGCCACCAACACCGACCAGAGCATCCCCAAGGAACGAGGCCAGGCACCCGGCAACGGAACCCTCGTAGCGGCAGTGGCAAGCGCAACCCGCCGCACCCCGCTCGTCGCTGGCAAGCCCGAAGCACCCATCTTCTACACCGCAGCGCAGGCAGTGAACTCCAGCCGCCCCGTCATCGTGGGCGACCGCCTGGACACCGACATTCTCGGCGCCAACAACGCAAAGATGGACGGCGCCCTCGTCCTCACCGGCGTACAGACCTACCAGGACGTCATCGAGGCCGTGCCGAACCAGCGTCCGACCTATATTCTTCGCACCCTCGAGGACTTCTTCGCACCCTACCCCGAAATTGAGGTGCTCTACGAAGGCTACGAAGTCACCGCAACCGGCCCCACCTGGCAGGCACGAGTCCGCGGTGAAAACATGAGCCTGACCGGCCCCGAGATTGCAGATACCGAAGCATTCGCGGGTAGCGAGAGCGAAGCCGAAGCATGGCGCGTAGCCTGCGCGGCATGGTGGGCGGCAAACCCCGAACAGGGCGCACGCCCCAACATCCAGGGGATCCCCGGTGCCTAAAGAACCGGAGACTAATAGCACGGCAGAGGAAACTGCTGAGCTTGACGCCGAATTTGAGCGCCAACTCGCGGCGACCCTCGCCATGGACCCCGTAGAGCGCGTCAAGCGCCTCGAAACGATGAGCGAGCAACTGGAGAAGGACCTCGAAAACCTCTCCTAGTTCGCGGCGGTGCCCCCTCAGAACAGTAATGCTCTGAGGGGACACTAGATAACCCGTCATCAGACGACGACAGAAAGAAGACAAAGACACCGTGCGCCTCGATAAATACCTGGTCGAAGCCGGATTCGTGAGCTCACGAACCCTCGCCGCAAAACTCATCGCGGCAGGAGACGTACAAGTCAACGGCAAGGTTGCGCGCAAAGCGTCCATGCTCGTGGGCCCGGAGGATACCCTCTACGTGCGCCAGAGCGAGCTGACCGAATACGTCAGCCGCGCAGGGCACAAGCTCGCCGGTGCCCTCGACGCGTTCCCCGAAATCGAGGTAGAAGGCAAGCGTTGCCTGGATGCGGGAGCATCCACCGGAGGCTTTACCGACGTGTTGCTTCGTCGAGGAGCCGCCCACGTAGCCGCCGTTGACGTAGGACACGGGCAGCTCGTGGACACGCTACGCGAAGAACCGCGAGTCGGCGTGTACGAAGGACTCAACGTTCGCTACATGAAGCCCGAAGACATTGGTGGGCAGGTCAAACTGACGGTTTCTGACCTCTCGTTCATCTCACTGACCCTGGTTATGGAGGCGCTATCGAACGCCACCGAAACCGGCGGCGACCTGGTGCTCATGGTCAAGCCGCAGTTCGAGGTCGGCAAGCACCGCATCGGACGTGGGGGAGTGGTGCACGAAGAAGCCGCCCGCCGTGAAGCAGTAGAAAAAGTTCAGGCATCTGCGGTCAGCCACGGATTGCGTGTGATGGGTATGGAACCCAGCCCGCTCCCCGGACAGGACGGCAACGTAGAGTACTTCCTCTGGTGCCGAAAATAAATATAGTGTCGAAAATAAATAGTGCTAAGGCAGTCTGAGAGAAACCGCTCGGTAACGCAGGACGCGTTGAGGGCGGGGCTTTCTCAGGCTGCCGCGCTATTCGCAGGTATTTTTTATAGGTATTTTAGAGATACCCCAGCCGTACGCTATTCGAAATAATTTTCTAAAAATATAGCTCTTTAGAAATATTCGAGAACATATTCGGTATGATTAGGGGTAGATACACCATCTCAACACCTCGATGGGAGAGAATCGTTATGGCAGAACGCGAAAGGCACGCACCGCAGGAAGCAACCGCACAGGTAGCTACCGCAGGTGCGCGTCATGGTTCCGAAGGTTCGGTGGGACAACGTCACCGTAAGATTCTCGTCTTCGCCCACGTGGGGCGCAAAAAAGCACGAGATGCCGCCCGACAGGCATGCACCCAGCTCTACGAAGAGGGACTCGCACCCGTCATGACTCGCTCCGATCTGGAGACCCTGAGTGAAAACTGGGACGAGCCCGTCCCCGTGCAGGTCGTCCACGAATCCGTGGCGCTTATCGATATTGAACTCGGCGTGGTGCTCGGTGGTGACGGTTCGATTCTTCGCGCCGCAGAAATGGTACGCCGAACCAGCGTTCCGCTCATCGGTGTGAACCTGGGACACGTCGGCTTCCTCGCCGAATCCGAAGAGAGTGACCTGACCGAAACCGTTCGTTGCATCGTCAACAACGAATACACCGTTGAAGAACGCATGGCAATCGACGTGGAAGTCTGGAACGACGGCAAGCGCGTGCACAGTGACTGGGCGCTGAACGAAGCCAGCGTCGAAAAGGGCAACCGCGAAAAAATGATTGAAGTCATTATCGAGGTGGATTGCCGCCCGCTCAGCAGCTTTGGCTGTGATGGCGTGGTCATGGGAACCCCCACCGGCTCGACCGCCTACGCTTTCTCCGGCGGCGGTCCGGTCGTCTGGCCCGAAGTTGAAGCAATTCTTATGGTGCCGCTCTCGGCTCACGCGCTCTTCGCGCGCCCGCTGGTAGCGGCGCCGACCTCCACCCTGGCGGTAGAAATGATGCCCGGAAACGGCGCCTCCGGCGTGCTCTGGTGCGATGGCCGCCGAACCGTAGAGCTGGACCCCGGCTCCCGTATTGAGGTGCGACGCTCCGAAAAGTCGGTGCTGCTCGCCCGTATTCACCCGGCTCCCTTCTCTGAGCGACTGGTGCGTAAATTCGAGCTTCCAATCCGTGGCTGGCGTGGCCCGCAGGACACCGAGAAGCACTAAAGAAAAGGAATGAACGTTCGTGATTGAGGAAATCCATATTCGAGACCTCGGAATCATCACCGATGCGAGGCTCCCCCTCGAACCCGGATTCTCCGTGCTGACCGGTGAAACCGGCGCAGGTAAAACCATGGTCGTCACCGCCCTCGGCATGCTCCTGGGCGCCCGATCCGACGCATCCAGCGTGCGCAACGGCGCCAAGAGTGCCCTTGCCGAAGCAGTGATTCGCCTGCCCCACGGGCACCGCGCCCTCGAGCTTGCTGAAGAAGCCGGCGGCACCGCCGAAGACATCGACGAACAGACCTCCGAGCTGCTTCTGGCACGCACCGTCAACGCCTCGGGACGCTCCCGCGCCCACGTCGGCGGTTGCTCCGCACCCATCGGAACCCTGTCTCAGATTGGTCAGACTCTAGTTGCAGTCCACGGCCAGTCCGATCAGCTGCGCCTCAAATCAGCGGCAGAGCAGCGTCAGTCCCTCGACCTGTACGCCGGTGAAGAGCTCGCCAATCTGCTGGAGAAGTACCGCAAAAACTACGAGCGATACCGCACCGCCGCCGCAGAGCTCAAGGAAGTACGAGAAAACTCGCGCGCACGAGCCCTCGAAGCGCAGACCCTGCAGGGCGCCCTCGAAGAAATCAGCGCCGTCAACCCGCAGGCGGGCGAAGAAGAAGAGCTCAAAGCCGAAATGGTGAAGCTCATGAACGTTGAAGCGCTACGTATCGCCTCGGCAACCGCCTCCGCAGCGCTCAGCGGTAGCGAATACTCCACCGGCGACGAGCAGAGCGTCATGAACCTGCTCGATGCAAGCCGCTCCGCGCTACATGCGCAGGCAGACGCTGACGAAGAGCTTGCCTCCCTCGCCGCGCGCGTCAACGAACTGTTGATTCTTGCCACCGATATCTCCTCGGATTTGTCCTCCTACATGGCCTCCCTGGATGTTGAAGGCCCCGAACGTCTGGCACAGGTGCAGACTCGCCGCGCCCAGCTGGCGACCCTCACCCGCAAATACGGTGCCGATATTGCCGAGGTTCTCGAGTGGGCTGAAGAATCCCGTGCACGCCTTGAGACCCTGGTGGATGACCCGCAGCGACAGGAAACCCTGGAAACCGAGCTGGTACAGCTACGCAAGGTGCTTGGTTCCCAGGCAGAAGAGCTGACCGCCCTGCGCCGTGCCGCCGCGCAGAAACTGGCGGATGCCGTCAGTGAGGAGCTCACTGCTCTTGCCATGCCGAACGCCTCCCTGGTCGTGGAAGTTGCCGAAGCCGAAAAGTTCTCGGTACACGGTCGAGACACGGTAACCTTCATGCTGGCGCCCCACCGAACCGCCGTGCCGCGCCCGCTCGGTAAGGGGGCCTCCGGCGGTGAGCTCTCCCGCGTGATGCTCGCCCTGGAGGTAGTGCTTGCCGAAGTGGACCCCGTACCCACCTTCATCTTCGACGAGGTGGACTCCGGCGTGGGCGGTAAGGCCGCTATCGAAATCGGTCGCCGCCTCGCCATGCTCGCCCGACACGTGCAGGTTCTGGTGGTCACCCACCTGCCGCAGGTTGCCGCCTTCGCGGACCAGCACATCCTCGTGCTGAAAAACGATGACGCGTCCCTCTCAAAGGTCAAGGTACTTTCCGAAGAGGAACGCGTGGTGGAGCTGGCGCGAATGCTCTCCGGACACGATCAATCAGAATCGGCGCGAGAGCACGCCCGAGAGCTGCTGGCCGCCGGTCGAGAAGTGCCGCAGGGACGCTGAAACTGACGGCAAACCGGTGGGGAAAAGCAGCGGGAAAGTGCTGGCAAAAGCGCCGAAAGGTAGCATCTTTCTCACTAAAGACCAACAAAGGGGCTGAAATGCGCGAGCATGCCTCGGAAAGTTACCAGTACAGCCCGCGCCGGTGACCAATAGCGGCGCATGGAGCCCAGAGAATGTGAGATACTCTGTGAATGCTCCTACACCTGCTTCTACACGGCGCGGCGGGAATAATAAATCCCCGGCTCCGTTTACAGTGGTGATAAGGACAAATAGGGGAGGGAAAACCGTCTGAGAGAATCCTCTCGCGGCAAAACCCTCTGCTTGGATAGCAGACAAGAAAATGGTAGGCTTGAATTCCGTGGTGAATGAAAAAAATAACGCTCAGAACGCGTCCTCTAACGACAAGGTAACCCGTCAGATTTTCGTGACCGGCGGTGTTGCATCTTCTCTCGGTAAGGGCCTGTCGGCCTCTTCCCTCGGTCAGCTTCTTCGCTCTCGCGGCCTCTCCGTGACCATGCAGAAGTTCGACCCCTACCTGAACGTCGACCCCGGTACGATGAACCCCTTCCAGCACGGTGAAGTCTTTGTCACCGACGACGGTGCTGAAACCGACCTCGACATCGGACACTACGAGCGCTTCCTGGACGAAAACCTCGACCAGTCCGCTAACGTGACCACCGGCCAGGTCTACTCCTCCGTCATCGCAAAGGAACGCCGCGGCGAATACCTCGGCGACACCGTCCAGGTCATCCCTCACATTACCGACGAAATCAAGGCCCGCATGCGTCACGCAGCGGAAATTGAAAACGCACCCGACATCATCATCACCGAAATCGGTGGTACCGTCGGCGATATCGAGTCCCTGCCCTTCATGGAAGCGGCACGCCAGGTACGCCGCGATGTTGGTCGCAAGAACGTCTTCTTCCTGCACGTCTCCCTGGTGCCCTTCATCGGCCCCTCCGGTGAGCTCAAGACCAAGCCAACCCAGCACTCCGTCGCAGCACTGCGCGGCCTGGGCATCCAGCCTGACGGTCTGATCCTGCGCTGTGAGCGTGAGGTCCCCGTCTCGCACCGTACCAAGATCGGTAACGCATGCGACGTGGACAGCGACGCAGTCATCTCCTGCGCCGACGCACCCAGCATCTACGACATCCCCAAGACCCTGCACAGCCAGAAGCTCGACGACTACATCCTCGACTACTTCGGCATTGAGGCTCCCGCACCGGACTTCACCCAGTGGAACCGCCTGCTCGACGCAGTGCACCGCCCCGCAGCAGAGGTCAACGTTGGCCTGGTCGGTAAGTACATCGACCTGCCCGACGCATACCTGTCCGTCTCCGAGGCTCTGCGCGCCGGCGGCTTCGCAAACAACGTGAAGGTCAACATCAAGTGGGTCGCAGCTGACCTGTGCGCAACCGACGAAGATGCAGACCACCAGCTGCGCAACATGGACGCAATCCTCGTGCCCGGCGGCTTCGGCATCCGCGGCCTGGACGGCAAGATCGGCGCCCTCAAGTACGCACGCGAGCACAAGATCCCGACCCTGGGCATCTGCCTCGGCCTGCAGTCAATGGTCATCGAGTACGCACGCAACGTGCTGGGCCTGACCGAAGCATCCTCCACCGAGTTCGATCCGGAAACCTCCGTACCGGTCATCGCAACCATCGAAGAGCAGAAGCAGTTCGTCGAAGGTGCAGGCGACCTGGGTGGCACCATGCGCCTGGGCCTGTACAAGGCAAACCTGGTTCCCGGCTCTCAGGTAGCTAAGGCGTACGGTGCAACCGAGGTTGCAGAGCGTCACCGCCACCGCTACGAGGTGAACAACGAGTACCGCGAGCAGCTTGAAGAAGCAGGTCTGCGCATCTCCGGTACCTCCCCGGACTCCTCGCTGGTCGAGTATGTGGAACTGCCCGCAGAGGCACACCCCTACTACGTGGCAACTCAGGCACACCCCGAGTACCGCTCGCGTCCGACTCGCCCGCACCCGCTCTTCTCCGGCCTGATTAAGGCTGCTCTGGAGCGCCGCGGCGCCTAACATCTAGGCACAAACGTTCAGCATCCCGCTCACCCCGTGCAGGGGAGAGCGGGATGCTTTCGTTTAAACCTGAATATGCCTTATTCCGTGCCCGTACCTGACGCGCCAAACATAGCGGGGCTAAGAAGCCGCCTACAATGAAAGAATGAGCAACAACCAGCAGATTATTGATGCACCCTCCGAACGCACCATCCGCACCCGCACCGTGAAGTACAGCGGCTACGTAATCGAAACGACCGTTGAAGAGTACGAACTAAACGAAAACACCGTGCTGACCCGCGACGTCGTGGAAATGCCCGGCGCCGTCGCCGTGGCGGTCCTCAACGACAACAACGAACTGCTGATGCTCAACCAGTACCGCCACCCGGTGCGCATGAACCTCTGGGAAGTACCCGCAGGACTGCTCGACATCGACGGTGAAGACCCCCTGGCCGCCGCGCAGCGCGAACTTGCCGAAGAGGCAGACCTGCAGGCAGCCATCTGGAACGCTCTGACCGACTACTTCAGCAGCCCCGGCGCAACCAGCGAAGCAGGCCGCGTCTACCTGGCGCGTAACCTCTCGGAACTGCCAGCCGAAGAACGTAGCGAACGCACCGACGAAGAAGCAGAAATGACCTACCGCTGGGTGCCCCTCGCCGAGGCAGTACAGCTGGTGCTGGGTGGAAAGGTTCATAACGCGCTCGCTATCCAGGCTGTACTCGCCACTTACGCGGCGGCGCAGAACAACTTTGAAGGCCTGCGCCCCGCCGAGGGCGGCTGGGAGTTCCACCCCTACATGGGGCAGCGCCGCGAAAAGCCGGAGAACTTCCGCAACCACTAAGAACGGAACGTAGGGCGGGGGAGTAGCTCCGCCTACGGCAAACCCAAATATCAAGAGACCCAAATATCAAGAGGCCCAAACGTCAACAGAACCGACAGAGGAGATAGCGTGAAGCAAGCAAAAACCACGGCGAGCAAGACATCCCGCGGCGCGGGTCTGCTCGGCGTGACCTCTTCTGCCGGTTCCTCTGTGCTGGGTTCTTCCCACCAGGAGGCGCAGACCCCGCTCCAGAATGCCATTGACCAGTACCTCATCCACCTGCGCGTGGAGCGAGGAAGCAGCGAGCACACCATCGCTTCCTACGCGCGCGATTTGCGACGATACAGTGCCTACATGGCGACCCTCGGAATCATCGACCCCGAACGCATCACCACCGCGCAGGTGCGTTCCTTCATGCGGGAACTCGCCGCCCCCACCGTGCCGCTTGCCGGATTCGAAGCGGGGGAGAAAAGCAACCAGAACGCGCAGGAATCTCAGGAAGCGCAGGAAGAAGCCGCAGAATCGTTGGCACTGATGATCGCCTCCGAATTGGGGCGAGGGACTGGAAACGGACGTGCTGGGAAAGGTCGTGCTGGGCAGCCGGAGAAAGCCGGGGCACCAGAAAAAGAAATGCCGACCGCTGAAAGGGCACCGAACCTGCCCCTGCCCTTGGGGCCGAACTCCATCGCCCGCACCATGGCGGCAGTCCGCGGAGCACACGCCTTCTGGGTCTCCGCGCTCATCGTGCCCACCGACCCGGCGGCACCGGTCACCCCGCCCAAGAACGTCAAGCGCCTACCCAAAGCAGTCAGCGTAGAAGACATCCAGCGGCTACTCGCCGTACCTGACCGTGAAACCGCCACCGGGCTACGCAACCGAGCCATACTCGAATTCCTCTACGCCACCGGTGCGCGCGTGAGCGAAATGCTCAACGCCGATATCGACGACGTGCACTTCGAGGGAACCCTCACCGACGAAGACGGCAACCAGATTACCCTGCCCGGCTACGTTCGACTTTTCGGCAAAGGAAACAAAGAAAGACTCGTACCCATCGGAAGCTATGCCCAAAAAGCAATCCAAGACTACCTGGTGCGTGCCCGCCCCTCCCTCGTAGCGCACGGTAAAGGCACCGCCGCGCTCTTCGTCAACGGACGCGGCGGCAGGCTCGGACGCCAAGGCGCTTGGCTCATCCTCAAAGAAGCCGCCGAAGCCGCCGGGTTCAGCTCCGACTTCTCCCCGCACTCCATGCGCCACAGCTTCGCAACGCACCTGTTGCAGGGCGGAGCCGATATTCGCGTGGTGCAAGAACTGCTCGGACACGCCTCCATCGCCACCACTCAGGTATACACCAAGGTCACGCCCGAGGGGCTCATGGAAGTGTACCGCATGGCGCATCCGCGTGCCCACGAACGGGGATAAAACCCCGTCAATCCGCGGAACAGTTGCTCTTGAGGTAACCTTATAGACAACGCTTAAACTTTAAAACTTCGAATTCATTGATGAAGGTGAACCATTGACTGAAGCTCAGGCACAAGAACTCGGCCCCACCGGTCGACCCCTGCGCGTGTACCCCGACCCGGCTCCGCTGAGCAGCCACGGTCCCGCCCGCATTATTTCTATGGTGAATCAGAAGGGCGGCGTGGGTAAGACCACCTCCACCATTAACCTGGGCGCGGCACTGGCAGAATGCGGCCGTAAGGTGCTGCTGGTCGACTTCGACCCGCAGGGTGCTCTCTCCGCCGGTTTCGGTGCGAACCCGCACGAACTGGACCTGACCGTCTACAACGTCATGATGGACCGCAAGGTTGACATCAAGGACGTTATCCTGCCCACCGGTGTGGAGAATATCGACCTGCTGCCCGCCAATATTGACCTCTCCGCAGCTGAAGTTCAGCTGGTCAACGAAGTGGCTCGCGAGCAGGTTCTCGCCTCGGCGCTGCGCAAGGTTCGCGACGAATACGACGTTATCCTCATCGACTGCCAGCCCTCCCTTGGCCTGCTGACCGTCAACGCACTGACCGCCTCCGAAGGTGTCATCATTCCGCTGATTTGTGAGTTCTTCGCGCTGCGCGCCGTCGCGCTGCTGGTCGACTCCATCGAGAAGGTTCAGGATCGCCTGAACCCCGACCTCGAAATCTCCGGCGTACTTGCCACCATGTTCGATGCGCGCACCATCCACTCCAAGGAAGTTCTGGCACGTATCGTGGACGCATTCGGCGACAAGGTCTTCGACACCGTTATCAAGCGCACCGTGAAGTTCCCGGACGCATCGGTGTCCGCCGAGCCGATTCTCAGCTACGCCTCCAGCCACCCAGGCGCGGAAGCATACCGCCAGGTGGCACGCGAACTGATCTACAAGGGCGGCGCACGCTAAAGCCCCACACCTATACGCCCTCTGCTGAGGCGACTCTCACCCTTGAGTCACACAGGCAGAGGGCGTATAATTGTGTGGATTCTAAAGACCCCGCATACTGCTTACACCAAAAATAGGCAAAGTAAAAGCCGCATCTGAGACGGCACCAACAAAGCCGGGGAGAATAAACCTAAGGAGAATAGGTCGTTTATGACCACGAACGTCGCTGCCGTGAGGGTACCGACACCGAACGCAGAGGCCGCCCAGAACGCCCGATCCGAGGGCCGCGGCCTGCAGAACCCGGAACGCGGTTTCACCCTCACCCTCAGTAATTTTGAGGGTCCCTTTGATCTTCTACTGACCCTGATTTCGCGCCGCAAACTTGACATTACCGAGGTGGCGCTCGCAGAGGTCACCGACGAGTTCCTTGCATACCTGCACGCCCTCTACGCTGAAGGCACCGAACGCGCACTCGACGAAGCCAGCGAATTTCTGGTCACCGCCGCAACCCTGCTGGAACTCAAAACCGCACGCCTGCTCCCGCAGCATCGTGAACCCCTTGAAGAGGACGTTGCGCTGCTGGAGGCGCGCGACCTGCTCTTCGCCCGTTTGCTGCAGTACCGAGCCTACCGCGAAGTCGCCGATATTTTTGCTGAACGCTGGGTGCAAGAAGCGCAGCGTTTTCCCCGTGCTGTAGCCCTCGAAGAACGATTCGCCCAGGCGCTACCCGAGCTGGTTTTTACCGGAGGCGCCGAAGAGTTCGCCCGCATCGCCGCAGCGGCACTGAGCCGAACCCCCAAAGAGCCTGAACCGGAACCCAAAGAAATCGTTGAAGAACTCAACGAGCACCTGCACGTTCCGCTAACCACCATCGCGGCTGAAGAACACTACATTCTGCACAGCCTGCTCGATACGGCGGCGCGGGAACTGAGCTTCGCCGAACTGGTTCAAGGATCCGGCGAACTAGAAATCGCGGTGGTTCGTTTTCTCGCCCTGCTCGAGCTCTACAAAGAAGGTGCCCTACACGTGGAACAGGACGCACCGCTCGGAGCCATTCGGGTACGTGCGAGCGCGAGCGCTGCACAGTTCGTGATCCGCGAAGAAACTGCAGTCACCGCAGGCACCCAGGATGCGCACGAAACCAGTGAAGCACCTGAATCACCCGAAGCGAACGAATCTGAAGCTAACACGGAACAGGTAGAGGAGGATTATGAGTAATCACGGCTCACGCTTTGACCGTGAATTTACCCCTGACGACCTTGCCATCGTGAACATGGGCTACTGGGATCCGAACGCAGACGAAGATTCGGAACAGGCTGACTTGGCGCCGGTAGAGGCATCTGCAGAGACTGAGTTTTCAAAGCCTGCTGAGGCGGACGATGAGTCGGCTGAGCACGAGGTAGCGGTAGCTCCTCTGGATGAGGTGACCGAAGAAGCTGAGGAGGCTGAAGCCGCTGAAACGGTAGAGGACTCCGATGGTTCCGACATTTCCGACCGCTCCGAGGAATCGCAAGAAACTGCATTCCGCGAGTCGAAGGAATCGGTAACGAAACCGACAGCGAAACCAGCAACGATTCCGGCGGGAGGCCCCTCCACCGCACCCAGCGTGGCGGTCGATGCCGAAGCCGAATTCTCCAAGGTCGAGGCAATCCCCGGCGGCGTCAAAAGCGCCATCGAAGCGATCCTCGCCGTTGCCGAAGCGCCCGTGAGCTTGCGTGAACTCTCCGCCGCGCTCATCGTCAGCGAACGAGCTGTTGAGCACGCGCTCGACCAGCTGTACCGCGAGTACAACGGCGAAGAAAGCGGCTACGGAGAAGACGGAAACCGGGTGGCGCCCGAACCGCGCGGATTTCAGCTACGGAACATCGCAGGAGGCTGGAAGCTCTATGCCCGCGACGACTTCGCCCCCTGGGTGGCACGCTTCGTAACCCGCTCCAAGAACGCGACCCTCAGCAAGCCCGCCTACGAGACACTCGCCGTCATCGCCTACCAGCAGCCGGTGACCAGGGCGAGGGTAGCCTCCATTCGAGGCGTAAACGCGGACGCGGCAATCCGTCAGCTGTTGCAACGGCAGCTGATTCGTGAGGCTGGTCGCGAAGCCGGAAATGGCGCGACACTCTACGAAACCACGGAGCTGCTGCTGGCGAAGCTCGGGTTGAACTCCCTGGAGGAGCTGCCGGCGCTCGCGCCCTTCCTGCCCGATGACACGGAAGCCGCAGTGCTTGCCGAGGGCAACGACTAAGACAACGAATCAATAAGACGAACGAACGTTCGGGAAATGCCTGAAATGTTCGCACTATACGACAGAAAAGAGAAGAACACCATGGCATATGGAAACTCCTCCCGCGGCGGCCGCTCTGCATCCGGTCGCCCCCAGACCTCCCGCGGCGGCCGTCCCGGCGCTGCTCGTCCCGGTCAGGGCGGTAAGCCCGGCGCTAAGGGCGCATCCGCACGCGGTGGTCGCCCCGGCGCACCGAAGGGCGGCGCAAAGGGCTTCGGCGAGAAGAAGTTCGGTGACAAGAAGTTCGGCGCAGGCCGCGCAGGTTCCGGCCGAGGCCGCGGTACCGAACTGCCCAAGCGCGAACGCCGCGCACCGGGCCGTCCCTACCGCTCCGGCGAAGCCTTCGCAAACGAGCGCGGCGAATACCGCGTCAGCAATTACGCTGGCCCGCACCGCCCCCGCCGCCCCCGCAACGCCCCGGTAGACCACTACGATTTCTACAACCACGACGGCGTGCGCCTGCAGAAGCTGCTGGCTCAGGCCGGTGTGGCATCTCGCCGCGTCTGCGAAGAAATGATTACCGAAGGCCGCGTTACCGTCAACGGTGAAGTCGTGACCGAGCTGGGTGTGCGCGTGGACCCCTCCAAGGTGACCGTGCAGGTGGACGGCATGACCGTTCAGACCAACGATAAGCTCGTCTACATGGCATTCAACAAGCCCGCCGGCGTGGTCTCCACCATGGAAGACCCCGAAGGCCGCCCCTGCATCTCTGACTTCCTGCGTTCATCCATGAGCGAGCGCGTGTTCCACGTGGGCCGCCTGGACGTCGAAACTGAGGGCCTGCTGCTGCTGACCAACGACGGTGAACTGGCGAACCGCCTCACCCACCCCTCCTATGAGGTGCCCAAGACCTACCTGGTGCAGGTTCCCGGCCCGATGGAGCCCGGCGTCGGTGCAGCCATGAAGAAGGGCATTCGCCTGGAAGACGGCGTGACCCGCGTTGACGAATTCAAGCTGGTGGACTCCACCCCCGGCCATGTGCTCGTTGAGGTGACCATCCACTCCGGTAAGAACCGCATCGTGCGCCGCCTCTTCGACGCCGTCGGCTACCCGGTTGAGCGCCTGGTCCGCGTCGAGATGGGCCCGATCCGTATCGGTTCGCAGAAGCAGGGTACCGTCCGTAACCTCTCCAAGGTCGAGATCGGTCACCTGCTCGCTTCGGTGGACATGTAATAACGCTAAGGAGTTGTCATGAGCTCGCCCGCTGAGCTTTCCGCATCTGAGCTGCCCATCGACTCAACGCTGACCGGGCCGGTGCTCATTATCGGCTCGGGTCTGCTGGGTGCCTCCATTGGTTTGGGGTTGCGTGCGGCAGGATGCGAGGACGTGTACGTCCAAGATATTTCACCCACCGCCGAGGCTGTGGCGCAGGATATTGGTGCCGGTACAAGCTTCTCCACCCTGTCGGAGCAGGAGCACGCCGCCTTCGCCCCGCAGCTGGTGGTGGTGGCTGCGCCTCCGGATAGTGCCGGTGCCGTGTGCGCTCGCGCGTTGAACACCTATGCGCCTCGACCGGAGGCGGGCTACCCCGGCGCCGTGGTGACGGATGTCGCCTCGGTGAAGGTGCAGCCGCTGGCTGATGTGCTTGCCTCGGGTGCGGATGCGTCCCGTTACGTGGGTTCGCATCCGATGGCTGGGCGTGAGAAGTCTGGCCCGGTGGCTGCTCGCGGTGAGCTGTTCCAGGCGCGTCCGTGGATTATCTGCGAGCACGATTCGGTTCGCCCCGAGTGTGTGCGTCTGGTGCGTTCTGTGGCGGTGGAGCTGGGCGCGATTGTGACTTCTCTGAGCGTTGAGGAGCATGATCAGACGGTTGCCCTAATCTCTCATGTGCCGCAGGCGATGAGCTCGCTGTTGGCTTCGCGTCTGCAGGACACTCCGCTGTATGCGCTGTCCCTGGCGGGTCAGGGTTTGCGCGATACGGTGCGTATTGCGGCTTCGGACCCTACGCTGTGGGTGCAGATTTTTGCAGCGAACGCTGACCCGATTGTGAAGACCCTCTACGGTGTGCGTGATGACCTGGACCGCCTCATCGCGACGCTGGAGAACCCGACGGCATCCGGCGCTCGCCTGGATTTGGCGCAGCTGATGAGCGAAGGCAACGCGGGCGTTAGCCGTATTCCGGGCAAGCACGGTACTGCCCCCGCCGCGTTCGCAAAGATGACGGTGCTGGTGGACGACACCCCCGGCACGCTGGCTCGTTTGCTTGCCGAGATTGGTGAGCTGGGCGCTAACCTTGAGGATTTGCGTCTGGAGCACTCGACGGGTGCCCCGGTGGGTATGGCTGAAATCTCGGTCAATCCGTCTATTCATGAGGCGCTGGTCCGCGATTTGTCGGCTCGCGGTTGGCGTGTTGTGAAGTAGAGTTAAAGCTGTATTTTCCGGCATAAAGTTTGAGACGAATTTGAAGGAGTGCTGATGCACGAGAACCCTAAACTGACGATTGCTATTGACGGTCCTTCCGGTTCCGGTAAGTCGTCTGTGTCTAAGGAAGTTGCACGCCACTTTGGTCTGGCGTACCTGGACACCGGTGCAATGTACCGTGCCGCAACCTACCGTGTGCTGGAACTTGGCGTTGACCTGAACGACGCTGAGGCGATCGCGAAGGCTGTCGAGGAGATGCCCCTGGTGTTCGGTACGAACATTAAGGAAGAAGAGATTCTAATGGGCTCGACCGATATCCGTGAGGAGATTCGTAGCGAGCGCATTTCTTCGGCGGTGTCTGCTGTGGCTTCGGTTCCGGCGGTTCGTGAGCACCTGATTGGACTGCAGCGTTGGATGATTGACCACGCTATTAACGGCATGGTCGCTGAGGGCCGCGACATCACCACCGTGGTCGCTCCCGACGCTGATGCGCGCATCCTGCTGACTGCTTCTGAAGAGGTACGCATGGCGCGCCGCGGCCTGGAGAATGCGGAGAAGTCCGGCGCTTCGGGTGACTTGAGCAAGCAGATCGCTGAGCGTGATGCGAAGGATTCGAAGGTCAATAACTTTATGGAAGCTGCCGAGGGCGTGACCCTGGTGGACAGCTCGGATCTTGATTTTAATGCGACGGTCTCTGCAGTGATTAACGCTGTGAATGACCAGTTGAAGGCGAAGCGCGCGGGCTAGGCCCCGCCGAAACGCTGGGGGAGTGGTGCATCCGCTCCCGAGAAGACGTTGAGCCGCGCTCGCGTGCTGACCCTTGGGTTGGGCGTGGGGCGGGTAGAGAAAGGAATGCGCATGGCTGAGGACGCTATCCGCGACGATTACGAAGAGAAGTACCTGGGCGGTGGCGAGGACGACGTTACCGAGCGCCTCGCTGAGATTGATGATGAGACCGCTGACCAGCGTGCTCAGGCTCTTCTTGAGGGTCTTGAGGACTACGACCTGGATGAAGAGGACCGCGCCCTGCTGGGCGCCTGGGGCTTCGACATTGAGGAAGAGGAAGAGCAGCTCGCTGATCCGGTAGTGGCGATTGTTGGCCGCCCGAACGTGGGTAAGTCGACCATCATTAACCGTATTCTGGGCCGCCGTGAAGCGGTGGTTGAGGATAAGCCGGGTGTGACTCGTGACCGCGTGTCCTATAAGGCTGAGTGGTTGGGTAAGAGCTTCACCCTGGTTGATACCGGTGGTTGGGAGTCTGACGCTCGGGGTATTGATGCTCAGGTTGCTGAGCAGGCTGAGATCGCTGTGGAGCAGGCCGATGTTGTGGTCCTGGTGGTGGATGCCCGCGTGGGTGTGACCGCTTCGGACGAGCAGATTGTGCGTATGCTGCGCCGCGTGAAGAAGCCGATCATTCTGATTGCTAACAAGATTGACGACGCCCACCTGGAGCCGGAGATTTATAACCTCTGGTCGCTGGGTATGGGGCAGCCGTTCCCGGTGTCGGGTCTGCACGGTCGTGGCCTGGCGGATGCTCTGGATGAGATCCTTGAGGTTATGCCGGAGTACTCGCAGTTTGCTCAGCCGGAGGCGCTGGGCGGCCCGCGTCGTGTGGCTCTGGTGGGTCGCCCGAACGTGGGTAAGTCATCGCTGCTGAACAAGCTGGCTGGTTCTGAGCGTGCCGTGGTGAACGACCTGGCTGGTACGACTCGTGACCCGATTGACGAGATCATTGAGCTGGGCGGCTACCCCTGGCGTTTTGTGGATACCGCGGGTATTCGCCGTCGCCAGCATATGGCTAAGGGTGCGGAGTTCTACTCTTCGCTGCGTACTCAGACTGCTCTGGAGCGTTCTGAGGTTGCCGTGGTGCTGCTGGATGTTTCCGAGCCGATTTCTGAGCAGGATGTGCGTATCGTGCAGACCGTGATTGATTCGGGCCGTGCGATGGTTCTGGCATTCAATAAGTGGGATACCCTCGATGAGGACCGCCGCGACATGCTTGAGCGCGAGATTGAGCGCGACCTGGCGCATGTGCAGTGGGCGCCTCGCGTGAACATTTCGGCGAAGACCGGCTGGCATAAGGATAAGCTGGTGCCCGCCCTGGAGCACTCGCTGGAGTCGTGGGATTCGCGTATTCCGACCGGTCGCCTGAACGCGTTCCTGGGCGAGATTGTGGCTGCGCATCCGCACCCGCTGCGTGGTGGTAAGCAGCCGCGTATTCTCTTCGGTACTCAGGTGTCTTCGCGTCCGCCGAAGTTCGTGCTCTTTACTACCGGTTTCTTGGATCCGGGTTACCGTCGCTTCATTATGCGTCGTCTGCGTGAGACTTTTGATTTCACGGGTACTCCGATTGAGATTTCGATGCGTGTGCGTGAGCGTCGTTCCTTGGGTGAGCGTCAGAGCGCGAAGGCTAAGAAGAGTAAGGGTGGCCGCCGCTAGTAGCGGGGTGTGTCTGCTTGATGCCCTGTCGCTGGGCTGGCCCCTTGCTAGGTTTGGCCCCCACGCACTGGATTCTGTGCAGAAAATCTGCGAGGAAAAGATTTTTAAGATTTTTGCTAAAAAGTGGGATTCTGGCTTGCGTGGGGGTTGAAAGCCCGGTATAGTTATTCGAGTGTTCGGGGAAAACCTTGAAAACAATATCGTGAATAACGAATCGGGTTGTGGCGCAGCTTGGTAGCGCACTTGACTGGGGGTCAAGGGGTCGCAGGTTCAAATCCTGTCAACCCGACAGATAAAGCTCCGGAAGGTTTTTCCTTCCGGAGCTTTTTTGTATGCCGTTTAGGGGTTTGCGGGGAGGGGGGAGATGGAGTGGGGCTGGGTTGTGTCGGTTTGAACGTTCCCGAGGCGCGGCGTGCTCTGGCAGGGCTTTGGCGGGTTCTTATTCCCTTGTAATAGCGGGGGAGGGGGGCTGGGTAAGCCCTCAACCCGGGGTGGGCTTTAGGTTAGGTTGCAATTATGAGCTTGAATATAAATGTTGGAATATGCCCGATTTTGTGGGTGTTAAGTGGTACATTTGGCAGACAAGGAATTGCGTTTTGGGATTCAGGAATCATCGTCCTGACACTGAAATTCCCTTGATAAATCAAGGAATATTTAGGTTTCTGTGACAAAAACGCCGTTTCAACACACTAAGTTTTATAGCCGCAAAACCAACACAAACCCAAGTAAAGGCATATATCCCCAGAGGATAGCGCCCATAACGCATAAAACAGCTAGGTGCACGCACCTGCAACACACGGCACACACGCCGCCACAAGCGTCGCTGGGAAGGTTTTACGGCACAACTCGATCCCGTCCCCGTGGGCGTGGAAAGGAACACAATAAACCATGTGGCAGCAAGTCTACGACCCGCTGAACTCGAGTGCGCTCTCCGCGCTCGTGGCAGCAGTCCCGATTATTTTCTTCCTTCTGGGTCTCACCGTCCTGAAGCTCAGCGGTATTAAATCTGCCGTTATCTCCCTCGTCCTAGCTCTCCTCATCGGTTGCGCTATCTTCGGCATGCCCGCCACCGCAGGTGCAGGCTCCATCCTCTACGGTTTCCTCTCGGGCATGTGGCCCATCGGCTGGATCGTTCTCATGGCAGTGTGGCTCTACCGCATTTCCGTGCGTTCCGGCGGCTTCGAAATCGTTCGTTCCTCCATTTCCTCCATCTCTACCGACCAGCGCATCCAGATGCTGCTAATCGCATTCTGCTTCGGCGGCTTCCTTGAAGGTGCTGCCGGCTTCGGTATTCCGGTTGCTATCTGCGCTGCACTGCTCGTATCCCTGGGCTTCAACCCGCTCAAGGCCGCAATGTTCGCTCTGATTGCTAACGTGAGCTCCGGTGCGTACGGCGCTATCGGTATCCCCGTGACCACCGCAGCAACCCGCGGTGGCGTGGACCTGCATGCACTGTCCATCGAAATGGTCCTGGTTATCCAGATCCTGGCAGGCCTAATCCCCCTGCTGCTCGTTGCTCTTCAGGACGGTCTGCGCGGTATCCGCGAGGTCGGTCTGGTGGCTCTCATGGTTGGCGTTATCTACTCCGGCGGCCAGTCCGTTCTGCTCGCAACCCTGGGTAACCCCGAGCTTGTCGACATCATCCCGCCGCTGCTGGCACTGGTCGCTCTGGCACTGGTCATGCAGAAGTGGCAGCCCAAGCACATCTTCCGCGAGCCCACCGCTCCCTCCCTGGAAGAAGTTCAGGCTCAGCAGAGCGTCAAGCACACTGGCGGCGAGATTCTCAAGGCATGGAGCCCCTTCGTCTACCTGTCCGTCGTGATCCTGCTCTGGTCCACCGCTCTGAAGCCCGTCTTCGCTGCTAAGGGCGCGCTTGACTTCACCAATATCACCTTCCCCCTGCCCTGGCTGCACCAGAGCATCTCGCAGGCGGCACCGATTGTTGCAACCCCCAAGCCTATCGACGTGACCTACACCTGGAACATTGTGGGCGCATCCGGTACCGCAATTCTGGTGGCTACCATCATCACCATCCTGACCTCCTCCATCAGCTGGGGCGAGGCTATCGAGGAGCTCGGCGGCACCTGGAAGCAGCTGCAGACCCCGATTCTCATGATCTGCCTGGTCATGTCCGTTGCTAACGTCATGAACTACGCGGGTATGATTACCTCCATCGCACTGGCTGTTGCCGCTGTGGGCGCAATCTTCCCGCTGCTGTCCCCGATTATCGGTTGGATTGGTGTGTTCGTGACCGGTTCTGTGGTAAATAACAACATCCTCTTCGCTGGCCTGCAGGCTACCACCGCACAGCAGATTGGCGTCAGCCAGACCCTGCTGGTTGCATCTAACACCGCCGGTGGTGTGATGGCGAAGATCGTTTCCCCGCAGTCCATCGCAATTGCAGCTGCTGCTGTGAACAGCGCAGGCGAGGAATCGAAGATTACCTCTATGGCGATCAAGTACAGTGCAGCTCTGCTGGCTATCACCTGTGTTTGGGTTTATGTCCTGTCTCTGATCGGCCTCTAAACAGCGTGAGAACCCGATGCGTGTAGCCCCCTCCGGTTGAGAGCGAGGCTCCTCAATACGGTCTGTATCAAGCTCCCTTCTACTCTCTGGTAGGAGGGAGCTTTTACACTATCTAGGATTGCTAGGGAGGCGCAGTCGGTGGTTCGAAGGGGAGCGGTGAGGGGTGAATACCGAGGAGCGTAAATATGCACATAAATATCGTTTGTGCATACTTAAGGTTATCCTATCCTGAACTCTACTAGGAGACCTGATAGCTTAAAAAGATAAAGTCATGAGCACCTAGTTAGCGGGAATAAAACCGCCACCTACCGGTCAAACACCTCGGAATATCTCACCGAGCAACGCCTGGTCGCTGATGACCAAAATGCTTCACCGATGGACCCGTTTACGACGTACAGGACGGGCCCATCGGTTTTTATGCGGCCCAACGCTTCCATACAGCGCAGACGCCGTATCGGAAGAAGCGCCCGCCTAGAAAGCACAGACCGAAAGGAACACCCCGTCCTATGTGGCAGCAAATCTACGACCCGCTGAACTCATCGGTGCTCTCCGCACTGGTCGCAGCAGTACCCATCATCCTCTTCCTGCTGGGCCTAACCGTCCTGAAACTCAGCGGCCTCAAATCAGCACTGCTGACCCTCGGCATCACTCTCATCATCGGCTGCGCGGTCTTCGGCCTGCCCATCACCGCAGGTGCCGGTTCCATCCTGTCCGGCTTCCTCTCGGGCATGTGGCCCATTGGCTGGATCGTGCTCATGGCGGTGTGGCTTTACCGCATCGCCGTGCGCGCCGGTAACTTCGACATCGTTCGTTCCTCCGTCTCCTCCATCTCGAACGACCAGCGCATCCAGGTGCTACTGATCGCATTCTGCTTCGGCGGCTTCATCGAAGGTGCAGCAGGCTTCGGCATCCCGATCGCTATCTCTGCGGCACTGCTCGTATCCCTGGGCTTCAACCCCCTCAAGGCATCCATGCTGGCGCTGGTAGCCAACGCCGCGTCCGGCGCCTACGGCGCTATCGGCATTCCCGTGACCACCGCAGCTAAGGTCGGCGGCCTGGACACCGCACACCTGTCCGCAGGCATGGTTCCGGTACTGCAGATTTTCGTCGCCTTCGTGCCGCTGCTGATGGTTGCAATCCAGGACGGTATGCGCGGCATCCGCGAAGTCGGTCTCGTAGCGCTCATGACCGGCGTCATCTTCTCCGGCGGTCAGGCAGCTATCCTGATGCTGCTCGGCTCTCCCGAACTGGTCGATATCATCCCGCCGCTGCTGTCCCTGGTGGCGCTGGCACTCGTCATGCGTTCCTGGCAGCCCAAGCACATTTACCGCGAACCCACCGCTCCGAGCCTTGAAGAAGTTCAGGCTCAGCAGAGCGTCAAGCACACCGGCGCTGAGATTGTTAAGGCGTGGAGCCCCTTCATCTTCCTCTCCGCAACCATCCTGCTCTGGTCCACCGCGCTCAAGCCCGTGTTCGCAACCACTGGTCCGCTTGGGGCTGCAACCCTGGCATTCCCCATCCCCGGCATTCACGAAGCCATCACCACCGGTGCTGGCAAGACCGTGACCGCGATGTTCTCTTGGAACACCCTGGGCGCATCCGGCACCGCAATTCTGGTGGCGGCACTCATCACCATCCTGACCTCGAAGATCAGCTGGGGTGAAGCCTTCGAAGAACTCGGCGGCACCTGGAACCAGCTGAAGATGCCGATCCTCATGATCTGCCTGGTCATGTCCGTCGCAAACGTCATGAACTACGCCGGTATGACCACCTCCATCGCTCTGGCGCTCGCGGCAGCCGGCCCGGTCTTCCCGCTGCTGTCCCCAATCATCGGTTGGATTGGCGTGTTTGTGACCGGCTCCGTGACGAACGCTAACGTGCTCTTCGCGGGTCTGCAGTCCACCACCGCAGCCCAGATTGCTGTTGACCCGACCCTGCTCGTGGCTGCAAACACCGCCGGTGGCGTGATGGGTAAGATCGTTTCCCCGCAGTCCATCGCAATCGCGGCGGCGGCAGTAAATAGCGCAGGCGAGGAATCGAAGATTACCTCCATGTCCATTAAGTACAGCGCTATTCTGCTGGGCCTGGTCTGCGTCTGGTCCTTCGCTCTGTCGCTCATGATGGGCTAAAGGCCGATGCCGGATTCGGCGTGACCCCGTATAAGAAACCCCTCGATAAGAACCCTGCACTTTCTCTGCAAAAGACGAATCGAGGGGTTTCACGCATAGTCAGGGAGGTTTCACCAAGCCGGGAAGAGGCGTAGAATTACTTCTTGTGCTTGCTCCTGCATGATTCTGCACATTGCCACAGGTTATGCTCCAGAATAAAGAACGGGCAGGTGCCTCATAGAACACCTACTGCGTAAGGAAAAAACAATGCAGGCGCTCGCAACGATTACTACTGTCTTTGCCTTTATTGCTATAGCTATTCATGTCTACATCTGGATTATTGAATCCTTCCTCTGGACCAAGCCTAAGGGCCGCGAAACCTTCGGAATGACCGAAGAATTCGCCGAGTCCACCAAGGAGATGGCGGCAAACCAGGGCCTGTACAACCTGATGCTCGCCTGGATTGCCGCAACCGGTCTGCTGGCTTTCTGGTTCGGATCCCCGCAGGTGGGTGTGGCACTCATGTTCGCAGGCCTGGGCTCCATGGCGATTGCTGGTGCCTACCTGTTCCTCACCTCCCCGGATAAGCGTAAGCCGGCACTGATTCAGCTGACCCCGCCGCTGCTGTCTCTGATCTTCCTCTTTGTGATGATCTAATTCAGAGCGGAACATCTCAAGGTATAAAAGCCGCGTGCTTACTTCTACGAAGTGGCGCGCGGCTTTTCTGCGCCCTTGGGCGCGAGCACGCCAAGCGAGGGGAGCTTAGGGCGAGGGGAGCTTAGGTAAAGAGCCCCGAACAGCCTCGCCGATGCGAACCCACCAGGTGCGCATCAACCATACCGACCGCGCACATGAGCGCATAGGCGGTCACCGGACCTAAGAACACACCTCCTAGAGATTTAAAAGAGCTGGTAAGAAGCGCGGACTCGGGTGTATCTGTTGGAATATCCTCCAGGGTATGCGGCGCGATAGTCTCGTGTGGCGCGAAGGACCACAGCCACGCCGGTAGCCCGCCCGGTACACGCGTGCCGTCGGATAGGGTGCGCTCGCGCATCCGGTCCAGGTCTTCATCGCTTAGCGTACGAGCTCGACGGTGGCGAGTATTCGGCACCTCAACGCTATCCGTATGGGTCGGAGGAGAAGAGGGCGCGATAAGGGGAAGATGAATATCCTTGGCGGATGCGTCACGCGGCGTGGCAGCAAGCTCACGCATCCGAAGGGTCAGCTGTGCATTGGAGATGACCGCGCGAATCTTCCGCTCGTTACGGATAATCTCTTCATCCTGGAGGAGCCTGGCAACATCCTGATCGGTGAATGCAGCCACGCGTTCGGGATCGAACCCCTCGAAAGCGCGACGAAATGCCTCACGGCGGGCAAGAATCGTGCGCCAGGAAAGACCCACCTGAAAAGCTTCAAGGCTCAGGGCTTCGAAGAGTCCCCGCTCATCGGTGATGGGCATACCCCATTCGGTGTCGTAGTAGTCACGCAGAAGCTCATTGGTCACCCACGTGGGGTAACTCAGGTTATTTTCGAGGGGGTTGGCGGGAATAGTAGATTGCGAGGTCACGATTTCTCCTCTCTGAGAGTGCTGAGCTCATCCGAATATTTCGGAATCATGTTCTACTTAAACAGTAGCTCTAGCGTAATTAAATCGCAAGTATATTCGATTATATGTCGTGGTGCAGAGCAACGAAACCGAAAATAGGTACGACAGAGGGCAGAGCCCGCATCCGATGCACGCTCCGCCCTCTGATAAGTCTCAATCACCGCCGGGTGACCTAGTTAGAAGAGCCGTGCCTCCCGCACCTCTTCCGGCTCCTCCAGATCCAGGAGAAACTGCTTACGCTCAACCCCGCCAGCGTAGCCGGTCAAACTACCATCAGCACCAATAACGCGGTGACACGGAATCATAATAGAAACCTTATTGCGGCCGACCGCCTGCCCCACAGCCTGCGCCGGAGCACCGGGGCCAACCGCACGCGAAATCTCGCCGTACGTGGTGGTGTACCCGGCAGGAACAGTCTTCAGATGCTCCCACACAATCAGCTGAAAATCGGTGCCCTCAGGATCTAGCGGCAACGTAAAAGAAGTGCGCTTGCGCTCAAAATACTCGGAGAGCTCTGCCTCAGCACGCGACAGCAGCCGTGCCGCAGCATACTTACCGGTTGGCTCTTCACCATTTGTAACGCCGTGCTCGCGCAGATAGGCGTCAGGATTCTCAATCAGCCCACCAAGCTCATGGGGGAGCGGGAAGTGAGCCTGATCCTCGTACCAGATGCCCACAATCGCATCCGCACGGGCGGCAAGGTAGAGCACGCCGACGGGGCTCGAATAGTGAGTGTACCAGCGCGTGAGCGCTTCCGGCGGCTGCGGCGAATCGGTCGCTTTGGTCATGCTCTTCCTCGTTGGCTCCTGGGCGTGTACTGCAGATGGTATTAGAGGTAAATATCCCTTTCAACCATCATAGGGGAGGGGTGCCTCCGTACCGTACCCGTAGCGGGTTTTGTCTATAACTAACCGCTATATATGAGATGTATGCACCGCCGTTGAAACATCTCAGGACGCCCCGACAATTTTGCCTGAACCTGATGAGCTGGCATTCTGTGAAGTACACACCGATACACCGCAATTCAATACTCCGGCTTCTCCACCCCGCAGCGGGTAGGGGATGGCCTGTGTTTCTCGTACCCCAACGACGGGTTCAATGACGACTGAAATTGCAAGGAGAAACATGGAAGACCTGAAAGACCTCCGCCGGCAACTCAAAGAAAACCCGGAGAGCCGAGAGCTCAATAACCGTTACGCGCAGGCGTGCCCCGACATCGCGAAAGAATATACCGTTACGTCCCAGGGACATATCTTTATTTGCTCGCCCTCAGATTTAGAAGCCGTACGGTACGTCACGGCCAAGATCCCTAACGCTTCGCTCCTAGACGGCGAAACCTTGCAGGAATACAAACGCCTGGAGAGGGCCGTTACCCAAGCCCGTATGAATAGAGGTAAACCCGGCAGTAAGATGGGCATTTACTATGCCCTCATCCTTTTCATGGTGATGCCTTCCATGGCGGCACCAATCCTTCTGTTGTGGGAACTCACCGCGCTGAGCACCTCAGACCACAACCGCGACCCGAGAGCCCTTATTTACCTGATTCCTGTCGCTCTCATTTACCACGGTGCTCATCTGGGTTGGGTGGCTTGTCGAACGAACCCCCGGCTGGAAATATAATGCTCTGATTGTCGAAAAGAACAAAAAGATAGCACTAGCCAGAGCCGAAGCTGAAGCGCGTCAAAGTACTGACCCAAACCGTTCAGACATGGTTGTAGGACCGGAACTCTGAACCGCGATTTTAATATCCGCGATTTTAAAAGTAAATATGCCGCCTCACCGGTATTGGCGAGGCGGCACATTTTGCTGTCTAGGGGATGAGGAGCTCACTACTTAGCGGCTGCCCTATCAGAAGTACGCTCCGTGTGGTGCAGATGCGGCAGGTGAGTCGAGTGCAGGTCGTGACCGAGCACATCGTGCGCATCCGGGTCCTCGTTCGGGAGCACATGCGAGTACTTGGAGTAGTAGCGGTACAGCGCGTAGGCGCCAATCACCGTCAGCACGATAGCAATACCCAGAGCCCACGGCACAGCTGCGGGAGAATACATGACAGAGAATAGCACCAACAGCCAGGAGAGAGCAGCTGCGAGAACCGAAACGTTCATAGCAATAATTGCAAGCTTGCGGCGACGGACATCAACCATAATCGGTGCGGGAAACCCGCTCCCTCCTTCCAACGGAGCCTCTCTCCGTTCTCACGACCCCCGGAAGGTGCCAGATGCGTAACTAACCGCCATCTTCGGTGGTCAGAATAGAATCACAATAAGCCTATATATCTATGATACGGCGCTTGAAGTGGACATCAAAGGCTAACAAGCGCTGTTAGATCAACCCCACACAACATGTGAATAACCGTCTCAGCAGAGGAGTAGATGACGATACAGGTCACTCGGTGAAGATGACCTGTGGCATGATTAAGACACTGAACACAACCACACCCATACGACATATGATGATGCCAGTGACGGTACCGTCATAATGAGGAGAGCCATCGAGATGACGACTTTCACCGGCGATTGGGGGAGCGCTGAGCGCGTTTCTGCTTACTTCCGTGACCGATACCGTGCCCACGATCAATGCGGAACCCTTGAACTTAACAACCCGCACGCTGCCAAGAACGCTTACGCGGCTCTTTTCCTCGGCCTGAACGACTCGGCGGGGCAACCGACGAATGCCTCTCTCGCCGTGGAGGCGCTACACCTGAGCGCCTCCGAATGCCGGACGGTAGACCTGGGGTTTGATTTCTCGCCCTTCTACTCGGTTCCTCCTCTGAACCCTCCCGTATGCCACCTGGTGATGGGTGCAGACTTTGGTCCCGCCAACCAGAAGTACGCGCTATCCAGCCTGTACGGAACGCCTCGACTGTACCTGGTAACCGGTGATGCACCGGATAAGAACTCCCAGGGGTTCTACGCCAAGCTGGCTCTTTTCGCTTCGAAACTTCGCTCCGCCGAAACCTGGAACCGTACTAAGGTGTACGTGCTAGCCTCCCACATTATTGGTGTAGCCAATGAGACGCTGGGCCCCGGCTATGAATCATTCACCACCTATTCTGTCCCCATGAAAGGCGCACCTGGAACCGCCAAAGGGCAGCGTGAAGAGATCGTTAACCTCAGCCTGCACAGCTCATTCAAGCCCCGCGTCTTTTGGAAGGACCACTCGGATTTTCCCGCAGATGGCCGCGGTAAAACGCCCTGCGTTGAGGGTAATGAGTTTATCAACTCTACCCCAGAAATTGGTTCCTCTCTGAGCGCTGAGGAAATCGCTGAGGTATTCGGGAATAAGAGCACCCTGAACGTCTACATCTACCGCATTAGCGTTCCTCAGATTTTGGGTATGGGACCTCACGTCTGGGGCGCATCGCACATGCTGTGGATTTTAACGAATCACCTGCGTGAGACGGAGTACTTCTCCTGCGGAGAAGAGCTGCTGCAGGACATTCAATCGGTTGAGGCACTCTACCGAATGACCCGCCAGATGTGTGCAAGTGGCCACGCTCTTACCGCCTGGCAGGCGAACCGTATGCAGGCTGCCGAGGAATATCCCCAAATCGAAGAGCTCCCGATTGATGTGGACGTTGTCCAAGGAATTATTTGGGATTTCGAACTGGCAACCCGCGTGGCAGTCGAGTTCGAGGCATACGGCGAAATAACATACAGGACCTCAACCTTCTCGAAGGACCCGAACGCCCAATGGTACGAGGCCACCCGCAACCCCAACATTCAGGTAGACATCAAGAACGTGCCTGCAGACGAAGCATCCGCTTCCGAGAACATGGAACAGGAGATGAACTCACAGCAGATGGTTCAGAAACTGGCTGAAGGTGCCGAATGCACCGTTGTATTTGGCGTGTACCCCGGTCTGGTGGATTACCGTCGCGGCCCGAAGGACAGCCGCTGGACGAACTGCCAGCCTCTGCGTACCGTCGCCCTCATGGCGCCTGAAGAGCGATCCTTCCGCGTAGACCAGATGAATAAGGCACTCTATGAGAGTGACGAAGCGCTGGAAATGCGAATCAGGCATATGCTCCTGCCCGGTGAGGAGGGGGTAACCCCTGACCATCACCTCGTACTCGTTTACGGGCAGGTGCCTGATATCCAGCGGGACGAAGCTCTCAACAGCCTGTTGACGCAACTTAGCGCGTACAACCCGAAGGTCATCATTCTTGAGACCGGCGCTCTGGACTACGACGAGAGGTACGAGCAGACCCCCTGCTCTACCGCAACCTACCGCACCGACGGCAAGCTCTATGAGCAGCCTATCCCTCTCTCGGAGCATTACCGTCGATGCGTAGAATGCGAACCCGGTGCGCCCTACGATGTGTCGTATCCGGCAAAATTCCAGAGTGGCACTTTCGATCATGAGGTCGCTGAGCTGACTGAGAATCTCGCCTTCATCATTCATTACGAATGGGGATTGCCGGTGACGGTACTCCGCGTGGGCTACGCATTGCCCTACCTCTACAAAACGGAAGGCACAATGCTTATTTCTCAGGCAGTCCTTCGCCGCCTGGAAGAGCAGCTACCTACTCCCATCTTCGGCTCGCGTGAACGTGAAGTCATTGACGCAATGGTGCTCGACCAGTACCGAGCATTTGAAGAGAAGATGGAAACCGACCCGGATGGACGTGAAGCGCTGACGAAAGCTCGTCGCGGGGTACTACCCTGGGGCGTGTAACCGTTCGCCAGCCGTAGAGCCCGGCACACTAGCCGGGCTCTACGGGAGCCCTTACAGGAAGGCTCGCAGGAAGGAAGAACAATGAACGTTGACAACAAGAAGAAGCAGCCTCGCCGTGGCGTGGGTGCCACGCTGGCCATTACTCTAGCCTGCCTGCTGACCGGATGCGGAAACATCTGGGGGTACACACACCCCGATGGTAGCGGCGGAGGATTCGTAGACAACCTATTCCGCGGTATCCATTTCAGCTCCTCGAGCACCCCCAAGAAGGGGAGAATCCCGGCCGATGCATACCCCGGAGCAGGGGAGAAGCGCATCCCCTCCGATGCTGTTGAGCTACTTTCTTCAACGACCCGTAACGGGCTGACCGCTCCGATTTTCCGCTCTCCGACAGGCAATATTATTTGCCAGAATATCGACGGAAAATTTGGGTGTGGAATCGTGAACTACTACGACGATAAGCCCTACGGAGTAGCAGCCGATGGTGAGCCCCTCTGGTGGATCGATTTCACTGCAGAAGAAGCACGCCTGACCTCTCACGAAACCCCTGAAACCTTTACCCAGACTGACGCTGTGCTGCTGTATAACACCAGCGTGTACAGCGGGAACATCGTCTGCGGCGCGACGGAAAAGGGCGTGACCTGCTGGGACCACACAACTGGTCACGGCGCGTTCATGAATAGGGACTCATACACGACCTTCTAAACCTATACGGCGCCAACTATGCGGAGCCTCAGAGATGCGGCGTTCCGTGAATAAACACTAATCGACGAGGGATGGAGAACAACGATGGGAATTGCCATCGGAATTGATCTGGGCACAACCAACTCTGCTGCTGCTGTGGTGGATCCCACCGGCGTGCCGCGGATCGTGCGAAACCGCGATGGGGAAAATACGACCCCCTCTGTAGTCCTGCTGCAGGACTACGGTGCTGGTGACGAGCCCCTGATTGGCGTTCAAGCAAAGCAACACGCAAGCCGTGTTGGTTCAGATGTCGCTCAGCACGTTAAGCGGTATATGGGCGAGTCCAGCTGGCGTTTCGACTCGGCTACGGGTTCCAGCTACACCTCGGAGGAAATCTCCGCAATGATTCTGCGTCGTTTGAAAGAAGACGTCGAGATGCAGATGAACGTCCCCGTCACGGATGCGGTAATTACCGTGCCCGCATACTTTGACGATGCACGCCGCCTAGCGACCCGCCACGCCGGTGAAATTGCTGGGCTCAACGTGCTGGGTGTGCTGAACGAGCCCACGGCTGCGGCGCTCGCCTATGGCGTCTCCACTAGGGGAAATACCCATGAGACTGTCCTGGTGTACGACCTGGGCGGCGGCACCTTTGACGTGACCATCCTGAACGTTTCAGGCGGCGATTTCACGGTTCTGGCAACGGACGGTGACCGCCGACTGGGCGGTTATGACTTCGACAGCGAACTGCAACTCATGATTGATGAGCAGGTACGTTCGCAGGGAGGCCCCAGCTGCCTCGACGACCTGAACACTCTTAACGTGGTGCGTGAACAGGCGGAACAGGTGAAGAAGACCCTGTCTTCGGCACCGACTGCCACCGTACAGATTGCTGCCGGGAACGCCTCGTACCGAGTCACTATTGAGCGTGCAGAGTTTGAACGACGCATTGAGCGTCTTCTACGCCGTACACGTGACCTGGTCATCGACACCCTAGAATCAGCGCGTCTGAACTGGTCGGATATCTCCCGCGTACTTCTGGTCGGTGGATCTACCCGTGTTCCTGCCGTGCGCGCAATGCTCAAGACCCTGAGCGGAAAAGAACCTGACACGAGCATCAACCCCGATGAAGCTGTGGCCCTCGGAGCTGCGGTACAGGCGGCACTTCTGGCGCCGGAAAGCCAGGAGACCGTTGGATACCTCGGCGGACGCTCAGCAGTCGAAGGCTACATAGGCGCTCCGGTGCGTGTGCAGGACGTGACAAGTCAGGGCCTGGGCGTGCTGGTGCTGGACGAGAACGAGAAGGACAAGATCAACAGCATCATCATTCCCCGTAATACGCCCTTGCCTGCGAACGAGACGACGACCGTCCAGACCGTCTACGATTACCAGAGTGAAGTCAAATTCCGTGTGACTCAGGGAGATGACAGGGACCCAGATTTTGTCACTCTAGTGGGCGAAGCGACCCTTCGCATGCCGCCTTATCCCAAGGGCGCACCGCTATCCATCACCTATAGCTACGATCGCAATCAGATTATTCACGCGGAGGTGATGGACCTGACCTCCGGCATTCTTCTGGGCACGTTCAGCATCGAGCGAGTGTCCAATTTGAAGGAAGCTCAGGTGGAGGAATCGAAGAAACGCATTGGTGGCATGACCATCATGTAGGTGACGGGTAGCCACATACCTGTCGGGGCGGAAGAACAACCCTATAGCTTGAGGCTCGGTAACGGGCCTCAAGCACCCCTACATAAACCGTCCGTAAAATGTCTAAGAAGACCGACGAGAAAGCGATGAGGACTAGCTATCGTCATGCAGAATTACTACGAAATCCTGGAGATTGAACCGAACGCAACCGAAGAACAGGTGCGTGAGGCAATCGTTCAGAAGCGTCGTTCTGCTCGGGCACGCGCGAATCACCCGAACGCAGAAAAGCGTCACGAGAGCGAACGACTGATGCAACTGATCGCTGAGGCAGAGAAGCATCTGTTGGATCAGCAGTCTCGTGCGGCCTACGACGCGAATCTTCAGAGCTCCCCGGCAACTTCCGCCGGTGGAAGTGCAGGGGCTGAACAAACTGTACCTGTTCAGCCGAATGAGGACCTGCAACGGCAGACCCTTGACGCTCAGCAACAGGCTGAGCAGATGCAGCGTGAGATGGAGCGTTTGCGGCAGGAGATGCGCCGCAAGGAGCAAGAGCACGAGCGGGAGCTAGAGCGTTTGCGGCAGCGTGTGCCTGACGCGCCGGATGCGCCGCATCCTTCGGCGACGACACCTCCGACTCAAGCTGTTCCTAACCAGCCTCCGGTTGCCCCTACTGCACCTGAGCCTTCTCAGCAGCCTCAGAAGCCTGAAAAGCCGAAGAAGCGTAAGGCGCCTCGAAAGAAGCAGAAGCCGAAGAAAGAAGCTCCGGCTCAACGTACTCCCGCTCCGAACGAGCCCTGGCGGATTCCGTACCGCATTCTTCCTCAGCTCGACAGGCGGGACTCGGACCCCCAGCAGCTGGAAGCAGCACAGGCGATAGTGCAGCAGGCAGGGGCAGGGCATACCCGTGAGGCGATACGTGAAGCGCGTGAAGAGTACAAGTCCGGTCGCCGTGACGCGGCGATTGTTCAGGCGTACGCATGGACTCTGCTGTACGACGTCTATCGTTGCACGTACGGCGGGTTTGCTGGGCCTAACCCTTACGCTGCATCGCGCTCTCCGCTGGGCCTGCTGGTGAGTTCCGCCCAGGTTCGTTTAGCCCAGTTGCGTTTGTCCCAGCTGAAGAGGTTGCCTCTAAACGGTTTTGCTGAACTTGAGCAGGCTGTTCAGGAGGTTCGTGGAGCTGTCGCAGCCGCCCAACGACGCAGAAGCCGCCTGACCCTCATGGGGGCTATGGTCACGCTTTTCCTTGCGAATTACCTTTTCCTTCCGCAGCTTGTGGAGCTGCTTGGTTTGAGCGCAATTCCGGCTGACATCGCGGTATCTGTGTGGATTAAGGATCTTATACAGGTAATCCTGTTCCCGTACGTATTCATGGCGGCGGCCTTCCCCGCCCGATGGTCCGATGACCGGTCCTTCGTGAAGCGTGCGAAGAAGAACTCTCCGTCGGCTCCTCCGGTGCCGTGGTGGTACGGGCTGAAACGAGCCGAACCGCTGACGTAGCCCTGAAACGGTATCGCAACGCCGTAGCGCGGACGCCGGCTATCGAAGACATAAGCAGAAACGCTAACTCACATATACATCTGCGGTATTTTGCCGCGGGAAGCATACGACTAGAAAGAGAATGACTTATGGGTATTGCAATTGGTATTGACCTGGGAACCACGAACTCTGCAGTTTCGGTGGTTCGTCCTACTGGTGTGCCTGAGGTGCTTCGCAACAAGGAAGGCGACACCGTCACCCCCTCCGTGGTGCTTTTCCAGTCCTTCGGCGGCGCGGACGAGCCTCTGGTTGGCGAGCAGGCGAAGCGCCAGGCCGCGGCGTTCCCCGAGGACATTGTCCAGTACGTCAAGCGTTTTATTGGCGACCCGACCTGGCGTTTTGACGCTTCTTCGGGTACCCAGTACACCGCTGAGGAAGTTTCTGCAATTATCCTGAAGCGTCTGAAGGAAGACGCTGAGCTTGCCCTGGGCGAAGAGGTAACCGAGGCTGTCATCACCGTGCCCGCTTATTTTGATGATGCACGTCGTACCGCTACCGCCCACGCGGGTCAGATTGCTGGCCTGAATGTTTTGCGTGTGCTGAACGAGCCGACCGCTGCAGCCCTGTCGTACGGTGTGGAGGCTGACGCCAACGGCACCGTGCTGGTGTACGACCTGGGTGGTGGCACTTTTGACGTCACTATTTTGAAGATTAGCGGCACCGAATTTGAGGTTCTGGCTACTGACGGTGACCGTAACCTGGGTGGTTTCGATTTCGATAACGCCCTGATGGAATACCTGAATAAGCGTCTGATGGAGCAGGGCGCCCCGGACGCTCTGGAAGATCCTTCCCTCACCGCCGCGCTGCGTGAGAAGGCTGAATTTGCGAAGAAGGCGCTGTCGACTGTTCCGAAGACGAATGTGCAGTTCTCTGCTGAGGGCCAGCACTACCGTGTGCCGCTGACTCGTGAGGAGTTTGAGGAGTGCACGGTCAGCCTGCTGAACCGTACCCAGGAGGTTCTTGAGGACGTTCTGAGCGCGGCAAAGCTGACCTGGGCTGATATCGATAAGGTGCTTCTGGTGGGCGGCTCGACTCGCATGCCTGCGGTTCGAACCCTGGTGGAGAGTATCTCCGGTAAGACCCCTGAGCTCGATATCAACCCTGATGAGGCGGTCGCTCTCGGCGCTGCAGTTCAGGCGACCCTGGCTGGCGATGTGGAGGTCAGCACGGAACAGGTTGGCTCCAAGGCTACCGTGGAGGGATTCCTTGGCGGTAGCGTCAAGATTAGCGATGTGACCAGCCAGGCGCTGGGCATTATCCTCTACAACGCCGACGGTTCGACTTTTAACCATGTGGTGATTCCGCGTAACACCAAGGTTCCCTGCACCCACGAACAGAATACCCGAACCCTGCTCGACGGCCAGAACGCCCTGGACATTAAGGTCACTCAGGGCGAGGAACGCGACCCCGAGCTGGTGACCGTTGTTGGTACCGGTGAGCTTTCCCTGCCCGCCTACCCGAAGGGTGCGCCGCTGAAGGTCATCTACGCCTACGACGTGGACCAGACGGTTCGTGTTGAGGTGATTGACCTGACCGCTAACGCTTCTCTCGGCTCTTTCAACATTGAGCGTGTGGCTAACCTGCGACCCGAAGAAGTGCAGGAGGCGCAGCGCAAGATCGGCGGCATGGAGGTGAACTAGCCTCCCGCTACCCATTACCACCGGTGATGAAACACCGGTGAGATATGAGCATCTATGACTACTGAGAATTTTTACGAGGTTCTCGGCCTTCCACAAAATGTGACGGCTGAGGACGTGGAGAAAGCGTTGCGTGAGCAACGCAAACGGTACCGCCTCCTGACCAGCCACCCTGAACGCGCCAAAGCGCGTGAGGGTGAGGACCGCCTGGAGTTGCTTGACCGGGTTGAGCAGACTCTGCTGAATCCTTCTGCCCGTGCCTCTTATGATGAGTCGCTGAAGCGTCGAGGACCCGCACCCCGACCTTCTGCGGAGCGTCGTTCTGCGAGCGGAGATTCTAAAGAGGAACGCCTGCGCGCTGACATGCGCTATGCCTGGGAAAACGAGAACTGGAACTCTCTGGCAAAGTTCGCGCAGGCAATACACAGGATTCGCCCCGACGATGTTGAAGCGTGGGAGAAACTGGCAGCGGCGTACCTGTGGGGCGATTGGGACTATAACCGTCGCCGAGATGTCATGCACGCTATTTGGCAGGCACGTCGTTACGGTTCGGAGCACAAGGAATTCCTCCTCATGATGGAGCGTAGCCTGGCTCAACGCGACGGAGACCACGAGCGTGTCATGGATATCAACCGTCAGCTGATGGCTCTGAAACCGGAAGACACCGACTACATTTGTGACTTCATCATAAGTCGTTGGAATGCAGGACAGCACGCTGAAGCGTTGCAGGATGCGGATAACGCACTTGCGGCATACCCCGATAACCCGCAGATGTTACGTCTGCACGCCATCATCCACATGGAGGAGGCAGACTCCCACGGCGTTATCTACAACGGGGCAACCATCATCAACTCGAAAGAGCAGGTGAAGGCGATTCGTTCGAGCCTTTCAAAGGTTCGGGATGCGTACCTGCTTCCCTACGATTTGCTGCTGAAGTACCGGAATATCGAAGAGAGCATGCGCTTTGCCCGCCGCCGTCCTTTTACCTTCGGAAGGCTGGTGCGCTTTGTGGTTACGTTCTTTGCAGGGTCCCTGGTCCTGAGCGTCATCTGGGCGCTCCTGCAGGGGGCGATCCGCTCTTCAAATCAGGCTGCTTACGACACAATCAACGGATACATGACGGTGATGACGTTCATCGTTCTTCCCATCTTTGCTTTCTACACAGCCTTCCCGCCCTATTGGAAGATCAACCAGCGGGCTTTACCGGGGCAGGGGTATGACCCCGCTCGAACTGCAACGGGAATTATGGGGGTCATCCTGATGATTTTCGGTATCTTCATCCGAAGCTTGAGCCGGCTGGGCCGTTAAGGAAAGCCGTCAAAGAACGCAGGGGAGAGCGCCTATCTTCCTCATGCTCCCGCTCTGTCAGCTGTAGCAGCTTCAGAGCTTGAGCGTACCCGAATCATTGATAACTTTGAAAGGAGATGTGACCGTGTCAACGTATGACCCTCAGGACGCTGTCGTCCCTGAGCCTGAACTGTGGCCGGTTGGCGGCGCGGCTAAAGAACAGCCCTCGCACGAGGAAACGCATGAGGGGGTGACAGCCACCGCTAAGGAGGAAGCGCCTCAGCCTGCCTCACCTTTTGTGACTGAAGATTTTGAGGTACGCGTTCTGGAGCAGCTCACTGAGCTCAACCAACGTTTTGCGCAGCGTATCGCCGAGGACGGCGCCAAGAACCAGCTCATTCGTTCCGTGCAAGCTAGCCTGCAGGAGCGTGACGAGCGAGCATCTGGAGAGGCGTACCGTTCCCTCTTCCGCGATGTGCTCAACGCCCTGGACCGTCTGCTGAATCAGGAGGCGAGCGCATCGCTGAGCGAGTCTGTTGCCGATGAAATCGTCAGCATTTTTGAGATCCGCGGATTGCAGCGCATCGACGCGGTGGGTAAGTTCGACCCGGCGATCCACGAGGTTTCGGGTGTGGTTCCTTCTGCACCCGATTACCCTGCAGGTACTGTGGTGTCGGTGGAGCGGGAAGGGTATATTCTGGGTGACCGGACTTTGCGTCCCGCTCGCGTGATCGTGGCGAGGGATATGCCGAATCATCAGCCTGCCGCCTCTACTGGGGCGGCTACTAACCGCCCTCAGGATGCGGCTGAAAACGGTACCGGGGGTATCGGTGAGGATGACCGTACCATCCCGCTTCCTACCGTGCCGAATAACCCTGTGTCGAATAATCCCTCCGGTATGTAGTCTTTGTTGCGATTCAACAGTGTGTGCCTGACTCTTCGTGGTCAGGCACACACTGTTTAACCCCTTATAAAAGTCCGTCCGCAGCGGTATGTGAAGCACCACGGCGGACGGGCGTGTAAATAAAGTATCAGCGCGAACCGTCGACTCCTGTCAGGACAGCGCATGAATATGTCGCGTACGCGTCCTGTGCGGTACTGAAACCTCACGAACAACACCGCACCAGGTGATCGGCGGAAGATACCAAATTTACAAAAACCAACGGTACCCCAGCACTAATTTTTGTAGAAATTACGCCGCAATAAACGCTGAATTGAGCGTTATAAAACAGCGAAAAGCCCCGGCTACTTCAACCCCATAGCGGGGGAGAAACAGTCGGGGCTTCGCTAGTACGCGGGCCGTGCCGTTAGGCAACGGGTGCTGCGATTAGGCGGTCGGAACGTCCTCGTCAACCCACTCGAGGGTGCGGGAGACAGCCTTCTTCCACAGGCGGTACTGGCGGTCAACCTCTGCGGGCTCCATGGAGGGCAGCCAGCGCTTGTCCTCAGCCCAGTTGTCCACAACGTCCTGCTCGCCGGTCCAGAAACCAACAGCGATACCTGCAGCGTATGCTGCGCCCAGAGCGGTGGTCTCAACAACCTTCGGGCGAATCACGGGAACGCCGAGGATGTCAGCCTGGAACTGCATGAGGAACTCGTTAGCGGTCATGCCGCCGTCCACGCGCAGCTCGGAGAGCTCAACACCGGAGTCAGCGTTCATTGCGTCCAGAACCTCGCGGGTCTGGAATGCGGTTGCTTCCAGCGCCGCACGCACGATGTGTGCACGGTTCACGTAGCGGGTCAGACCAACGATGACGCCGCGAGCGTCGGAACGCCAGTGCGGTGCGAACAGGCCGGAGAATGCAGGAACAACGTAGCAGCCACCGGAGTCCTTAACGGAGGTAGCCAGTTCCTCAGACTCTGCTGCGTTCTCAATCATGCGCAGGTTGTCGCGCAGCCACTGAATCAGGGAGCCACTCATCGCGACCGAGCCTTCCAGAGCGTACACGGGTGCCGCATCGCCAATCTTGTAGGCGACGGTGGTCAGCAGACCGTTGTTGGAGAAGACGGGCTCGTTGCCGGTGTTCATGAGCATGAAGTTACCGGTACCGTAGGTGTTCTTCGCCATGCCCTTCTCGAAGCAAGCCTGCCCGAAGGTTGCAGCCTGCTGGTCGCCCAGGATACCCGCGATGGGGGTGCCTGCGAGCAGACCGGTTGCGCGGCCGAATCCGTACACCTCGGAGGAGGACTTGATTTCGGGCAGCATGCTCATGGGGATCCCCATGTCTGCAGCGATCTGCGGATCCCATTCGAGGGTGCGGATGTTCATCAGCAGGGTACGGGATGCGTTGGTTACGTCGGTGACGT
>ERZ772999.181-NODE-181-length-40241-cov-17.997736_pt1 | contig 40241 bp, 32 predicted proteins | sample MGYA00511467_ERZ772999 | MGnify/ENA primary metagenome ERZ772999 (study PRJEB29015, sample SAMEA2738064) | human oral metagenome | biome: human oral; feature: human-associated habitat; material: saliva | place: China | collected 2218 ... | reverse complement strand
GCTGTATCTCACTGTTTCATTAAAAAGAGGTGCAGACCCCGGAGGTCGCAGGTTCGAATCCTGTCCCCGCTACCACTCCAGAGGAGCCCGGTCCTTCCCAGGACCGGGCTCCTCTGTTCTGTCTGAACGGAGATCGTCGGGTTGCCTGCGCGCCCGCGTGGGATCTGTGAGAAACTCAAGTATGGCGAAGAAGCACCCCACCATGGACCGTTCCCTGTACGAGGCCGAGCTGCTGAGGCTGCAGGCGGAGCTGGTCGAGATGCAGGAGTGGGTCAGGGCCACTGGAGCCCGGGTCGTCGTCATCTTCGAGGGCCGCGATGCGGCCGGCAAGGGCGGGGCGATCAAACGCATCACCGAGTACCTCAACCCGCGTATCGCGCGCGTGGTCGCCCTTCCCGTCCCCACCGAGCGTGAGCGCACCCAGTGGTACTTCCAGCGCTACATCGCGCACCTGCCCGCTGCCGGTGAGATCTGCCTGTTCGACCGCTCCTGGTACAACCGCGGCGGCGTCGAGCACGTCATGGGTTACTGCACCCCGGAGGAGCACCGGCGCTTCCTTCAGCAGTGCCCGGTCTTCGAGAGGATGCTCGTCGACGACGGCATCCTGCTGCGCAAGTACTGGTTCTCCGTCCCTCAGAAGGAGCAGTACAAGCGCTTCAAGTCGCGCATGACCGACCCCATGCGGCGCTGGAAGCTCTCACCCACTGACCTGGAGGCTCTGCCCCGCTGGGAGGACTACTCGCGGGCCAAGGACGAGATGTTCGTCCACACGGACATCGACTCCGCGCGCTGGCACGTCGTGGAGTCCGCCGACAAGCGCAAGGCGCGTATCAACATGATCCACCACTTGCTGGAGTCCATTCCCTACGAGCACGTGGAGCGTCCCGAGATGAAGTTCCCCAAGAAGCCCTCGTTGCCGTCGTCGGGCTACCGCCGCACGGACCGATCCCTCCAGAGCGAGGTGCCCGACTACGCTGCCACTCTCAGCGAGTCCGATGCGCCCGAGCGTTACGTGGACCTCGAGGACCAGGGGATCAGCTAGGGCTACCGGCTCCTTCGCCCCAGCTCCTCGAAGACCTGCCCGACCGGCTCACGGATGATGAGGTCGGCGCGGGAGTCATACGGCGTGGGAGTCGCGTTCATGAGGACCAGGTGCTCACCGGCGTAGTAGTCGATGAGGCCCGCCGCTGGGTAGACGATCAGGCTCGTGCCGGCCACGATCAGCAGGTCCGCCTCCGAGATGGCCCGCACCGCCCCCTCCATGACGTCACTGTTCAGCATCTCCCCGTAGAACACGATGTCCGGGCGCAGCACCGAGGCGCACGCGGGGCAGTGGGGAACCTCGCCGGAGCGGGCGCCGTCGGCGTCGTCCAGGGTGAAGCGCTCGCCGCAGCCGGTGCAGGTCAGGCGCGACCAGTTGCCGTGCAGCTCGAGGACCCGCCGGGAGCCGGCCCGCTGGTGGAGGCCGTCAATGTTCTGCGTGACCACGGCCGACAGCTTCCCGGCCCGCTCGAGATCGGCCACGAACCTGTGCGCCGCGTTGGGGGCCACGCCCTCGCGGGCGTTCTCCTGGGCGAACCACTCCCAGTAGGCCTGCGGGTGCACGGTGAAGAAGTCGATGGACAGCACCTGCTCCAGCGGGATCTTCCGATCCTGGTGGTAGAAGCCCTTGGCGCCCCGGAAGTCGGGGATCCCCGACTCGGTCGAGACCCCGGCGCCGCCGAAGAAGACGATGCGGTTGGACTCTTCGATCCACTGGGCGAGCAGGCCCCTCTGGCTGTCCTGGCGATCCATGCACTCCACCCTAACGCCGGGCTCGGTGCATGAGGTGACGACGTCGGGGTGGAACTCAGTGGATCGGCTGGTAGCCAGTGCTATCGGCCTCGGTGACGTCCCGAATCACCCGCGCCGGGTTGCCCGCGGCGATGACACCGGAAGGGATGCTGCGGGTGACGACGCTGCCTCCTCCGACCACAGTGCCCGAGCCAATGGTCACACCAGGAAGGACTGTGACGTTGCCGCCGATCCAGACGTCGTCGCCGATCGTGATCGGACGCGCTCGGCAGGCGCCGTCAGCGCGCTCACGAGGATCCAGGGCGTGGTTGGCGGTGTACAAACCAACCTTGGGCCCCAGAAGCACGTTGTCTCCGATGGTGATGGGGGCGCCGTCGAGCATGACGCAGTCGAAGTTCGCAAAGACGTGGGAGCCGAGGTGGATATTGCGTCCGAACTCGCACCGGAATGTTGGCTCGAGGTTGACGTCGCGGCCCATCGAACCCACGACCCGACGCAGCAAGGCCTCGCGTTCCTCGGCGGGCTGACCATAGGAGCGGTTATATGCATCGGTGGCCTGGACGGCCTCGATCCGCGCTGTGATGAGCTCAGGCGTCAGGTCGTCGTACATCGCGCCCGTCGCCATATGAGCGAATTGTTCCGTCAGGTTCATGCGTACCGATCCTCCTGCCTGCCGTTCCGGTTCATCGACTCTCAGCCTCCTCGTAGGACGCTGAGTGACAAGGCAAGGGCCCAGATCAGCAGCGGAACGCCGTGGAATGCGGTCCGCCAGACCTGGGCCCTGTGCGTGCTCGTCGTGGGGGAGAGGCTCAGATACCGAAGCCGACCCGGCGGGGCTCGGCCTCGCCGAGCTCGATGTAGGCCAGGGAGCCGGCCGGCACGAAGACCTTGCGGCCCTTGTCGTCGCTGAGGATGACGGCCTTGGTCTCGGCGTCGGCCACGGCGGCCAGCACCTTCTCCTGAGAGTCGGAGGTCTCCAGGGAGAGCTCGCGGCTGGCGTGCTTGATTCCGATCGTGACCTGCATGGGGCTCCTTCGCATCGTCTGTGTGCCGTATTGAGCGGCACAGCGCCCATCGGGGAGAGGGGCGTGAACCTGTCTCGATCCTAGGGGGCCGCGGCCGCGCCGGCCCTCCGCGCGCCCCAGGAGCCGCGCCGTTTCGCGCCACGCGGAACATGCGCCGCCGGCGCTCCCGGGTTGCGGGCCCACCACCGATGACGATCCGTTAACGGTGCACGATCCTGTCGGTGGCCCGTGGTGAGATGGTCCCATGCCCCAGGACCCCGTCCGTCTCCTCCCGCCCGCTGAGGCGGCCGAGCTGCCCGCCGCCGACGCCGATGGGCAGCGGGTTCTGGACCGCGTGGCCGAAGGCTCCAACGTCGTCGTCCTGGGGGCCCCCGGGACCGGTAAGACCTCTCTGGCCCTGAGGCTGCTGGCCGAGGCGGTCGCCGGCGGCCGCGACGCCGTCCTGCTGGCCCCCACCCGGGCGCGGGCCGACTGGCTGCGCGGCAGAGCCGCCCACCTGCTGCGTGAGGGCCATGGCGACGGCGTCGTCCGAGTACGCACCCCCGCAGCCCTCGCCCTGACGATCCTGACCACCTCCTTGACCATGCGGCCCGGCCCTCTGCCGCCCCCGGTGCTTCTGGCCGGTGCGGAGGAGGACTCCGCACTGGCCTCCATGGTCAGCACCGTCACCTGGCCCGGGCTCCCCGCCGAGGCCACCGGGTCGCGAGCCTTCCGCTCCGAGCTGCGCAACCTCCTGGCGCGCGCCGGAGAGCTCGGCGTCAGCGCCGACGACCTGGCCGACCTGGGACGCCGGCTCAACGTCCCCATCTGGGGGCCCGCGTCCCAGCTCCTGAGCACCTGGGACGCGCAGGGGCGGGCCAGCGCCGAGCGCCGGGCCCAGACCCGCAAGATGGACACGGCTCGCCTCCAGGACCGAGCCGTCGAGGCCCTGAGCTCCTGGGGCTCCGACGCCGTCACCGTTCGCCGCCCCGTCCCGGACCTCGTCCTCGTGGACGACTACCAGGACTGCACGGCCGCCACCGCCAGGCTCCTGACGGCCCTGGCCACCCCGGACCCCGACGGGCACCGGGCGCAGATCGTGGTGCTGGGGGACCCCGACGTCGCCGTGGAGACCTTCCGTGGCGGCACCCCCAGCCTGCTCATCGCCGCCGAGGACCACTCGGGGCTCGCAGCCACCCGCCTGCGACTGACCACCTGCTACCGAGGCAACCCGGCCATCGCGGCGGTGGTGGCCGACCAGAGCGCCCGGGTCCCGGTGACCGGCACGACCGCCCACCGGCAGACGACCCTGGCGCCCCAGTCCTCAGCACGGTCCTCGGCAGGGCCTTCCTCCGGGGCGAGTGACGCCGAGCGCCCGCAGGCCGCGGCCGGCGTCGAAGTCATCCTGGCCGCCTCCGCCTGGCAGGAGCACGCCCACGTCGCCCGGGCACTCAGGCTCGAGCACGTCCACCACGGCACCGCCTGGTCACAGATGGCGGTCATCGTTCGCAGCGCCGCCGACGCCGAGACCCTCGCCAGGGACCTGCGCAGACGAGGCGTGCCCCTGGCCTCCCGCACGCCCGCAGTCCTGCTGCGCGCAGAACCGGCCGCGGCCGCACTCCTGGACATCGTGCGCGCCGCCATCCGCGACCAGCTGGGCGGGCACGGTGAACCGCCCCAGCGCGACGCCGCCATCAACCTCCTCACCAGCCCCCTGGTGGGACTGACCACCATGGACCTGCGCCGACTGCGCCGCAGGCTGCGCCAGAACCCGCCGGCCGCAGCCCCGCACGCCAGTGCGCCCGAGCCCAGTGAGCCCAGGACCACCGTCCCCACAACCGGTCCCGCCCCCGTTCCCGCTGTCGATCCCACTGCTGATCCCGCCGCTAGGACGAGGACCCGGACCGGCGGCGACGCCGCCCTCCTGGCCCTGCTGGCCGACCCTGAGCAGGCCTCCGGCTTCGCCCGGTCCCTGGACGGGCAGCCGCTGAGCGCCCAGGCGGACCGGCTCCTCATCGCAGCCAGGATCCTTGAGGCCCTGCGCTCCGCCATCGGGCAGACCCCGGCCGAGGCCCCGCGCGATGTCGAGGCCCTGCTGTGGGCCGCCTGGAACGCCTCCGAGCGGGCCGAGGCCTGGCGCACCACCGCCCTGCTGCCCTCGGCGAGCTCGGTGCGAACGCTCCTGTCCGAGGCCGCCGAGCACGACCTCGACGTCGTCACCACCCTCTTCAAACGCGCCGAGGTCTGGGCGGAGCGCCACCCGGGCCAGGACGCCTCCAGCTTCCTGGCCGAGCTCGACGCCGAGGTCCTGCCCTCGGACTCCGTCGCCCCGCAGGGGCGGCGCCCGGAGGGCGTCGCCGTCATGACCCCGGCCGGTTGCGCCGGCCAGGAGTGGGAGCTCGTCGTGGTCGTCGGTCTGGAGCGGGACCGCTGGCCGGACCTGCGCCTGAGAGACTCCCTGACCCGCACCGGCCTCCTCGTCGACGCCGTCACCGGTCGCCTGACCACAGACACCGCTGCACCGGGGGAGGGAAGCGGCGGCAGCGGCGCCGTGGCCGCCGCCCGGGCGCAGGTGCGCGCCGATGAGCGCCGCATGCTCATCATGGCCCTGTCCCGTGCCTCCAGGCGCCTCCTGCTGACCGCCACCGCTGACGCCGAGCACGCCCCCTCACCCTTCCTGACCGAGATCGCCCACAACGCCGGGATCTCCCTGACCGACGCCGACGGAGCCCCTCTCCTGACCCCCGACACCGGTGACCTCACCCTGCGCGGCCTGGTGGGGGAGCTGCGCCACGCCGCCATCTGCGGCAACCTCGAGACGGCCACCGACGCCGAGCGCCGCCGCGGCCGGGCCGCCGTCGATCTCCTGGCCGACCTCGCCCGACAAGGCGTACCCGGCGCCGACCCCGCCACCTGGATCGGCGCGACCGGTCCCACCTCCACCGCCCCCCTCATCACCGCCGGCGAGCGGATACGGGTCAGCCCCTCCGACGTGGAGGGCCTGGCCGCCTGCCCCCTCAAGTGGTTCCTGACCCGCAGCGGCGGATCGACCCCCGCCAGCGACGCCCAGGCCCTGGGCAGCCTTGTCCACGCCGTCGCCGAACGGGCAGAGAGCGAGCACCTGCGCGGTCCGGCCCTGCGTGAGGCCTTCGAGGAGCGATTGAGCGACCTCGGCTACCCCGCCACCTGGCAGGGAGGCCTGGCCGCAGACCGCGCCCGCGCCATGATTGAGCGCCTCGACGCCTACCTGGCTGACTGCGACGCCCTGGGCGTGCGCGCCGACGTCGAGCAGCCGGTGCGTGCCGACGTCGATATCCCCCTGAGTGTCCTCAGCCCCGCGGTCCGCCAGCGGGCCGGTCTGCGGACACCGACGAAAGGCGGCGACGCCGTCCCGGTCACGATCTCCGGGCGCATCGACCGCCTCGAGCACCTCGGCGGCCTTTCGGGAGATGACCCGGAGGACTCCGCCGGACCCGACCGGAACGGCACCGTGCGCGTCATCGACCTCAAGACCGGGCAGCGCGTCCCCAAGGACGTCCAGCGCCATCCCCAGCTGGCCACCTACCGGCTGGCCCTGAGCTCGCAGGGCCTCGACGTCGTCGGCGGGGCCCTCGTGCTCCTGGGCAAGGAGCCCTCCAAACGCTCAGGAGACGGATACGTCCTGGCTCCGCCGGGCGCCGCCCTCGACCCCAGTCCCGCAGCCCTGGAACCTGCGCAAGAAACCGCGGAGGATCCGGGCGACAAGGAAGCGAACGGTGCTGCCGACAGCAGCGAGGAGTACTGGGCCGAGGAGCTTGTGGCCGCCGCGGCCGTGGCCGGGGTGGGCCCGCAGATCGAGGCCCGTACCGGCGAGCACTGCCGTACCTGCCGGGTCAAGGACTCCTGCCCCGTGCAGGTCGAGGGAAGGAGAGTCGTCTCATGACCCCCACCGGCCCAGACCGGCTCACCCCCCAGTCCCTGGCGGAGGCGCTCGGCATCCACACCCCCACCCAGGAGCAGGCGCGCGTCATCGCCCACCGGCTGAGCCCCCTGCTGGTGGTCGCCGGAGCCGGCTCGGGCAAGACCGCCACCATGGCCCAGCGAGTCGTCTATCTGGTCGCCACCGGGCAGGTCCGCCCCGACCAGATCCTCGGACTGACCTTCACCCGCAAGGCCACCGCCGAGCTCGACCAGCGCGTCGCCTCCCGCCTGGCCGGTCTCAGTGCGGCCGGCCTGCTCCCGGCCACCGGGCCGGGGGCTGACGGAAAGGGCGGCTCTACTGCCGATTTCGCTGACGCCACCGACGTCGGTGAGCCGATGATCGCCACCTACAACTCCTTCGCCGGAGCCCTGGTGCGCGACCACGGGCTGCGCATCGGTGTGGACCCCGACTCCACCCTCATCACCCAGGCCCGCTCCTGGCAGATCGTCACCTCCCTGCTCGAGGCCCGCACGCTCCCGCTGCCCAACGAGAGCCTCAGCCACAACGCGAGCGCCACCCTGGTTCTGGCAGACTCCCTGAGCCAGAACCTGCTGACCGTCGAGGAGGCCGCCAAGGACCTGGCCGACCTGACCGAGCAGTTCACCGCCCTGGCCGCCATCAAGGGCTGCAAGACCCTGGTCGGCAAGGCCCCTGCCGTCATGGCCGAGTGGGAGGCCCTGCTCGACGTCGTCGCCGAGCTGCATGCGCACAAACGTCACCACGGCCTGCTCGACTTCGGTGACCAGATCGCCCTGGCCTGCGCCATCGCCGAGTCCGTCCCCGAGGCCGCCGCCCAGGTGCGCGCCCAGTACCCCGCGGTCCTGCTTGATGAGTTCCAGGACACCTCGGTGGCCCAGGTCCGGCTCCTGTCCGCCCTCTTCGCCGACTCCGGGGTGACCGCCGTCGGCGACCCCCACCAGGCCATCTACGGGTGGCGAGGAGCCAGCGCCGCCGCCCTGGACACCTTCCACCAGCGCTTCAACCCCACTGGCACCGCCCTCCTGGAGTCCGGGACCTCACCGGCTGAGGCCACCCCCGTCCTGGAGCTGTCGACCTCCTGGCGCAACGACTCCACCATCCTGGACGTCGCCAACGTCGTCTCCGCACCCCTGCGCTCCGGCGTCGTCGAGGACGGGGATCCGGTCGGCGAGCACCTCACCGTCGCCCCCTTGCGGGCCCGCCCCGCAGCCTTCGGCCTGGAGCCCGGCGCGGTGTACGGGGCCTTCCTCCAGGACCCCGCCGAGGAGGCCCGCACGGTCGTCGCCTTCCTTGCCGAGCGCTGGTCGCCCAGTGCCGAGATGGCCGTCCTGTGCCGCACCCGGGCACAGATGGAGCCCATCGCCGCCGAGCTGGAGGCGGCCGGCCTTCCCTACACGATCATCGGTCTGGGCGGGATGCTCTACGTCCCCGAGGTCGCCGACGTCCGCGCCCTGCTGACCGCGGCCTCGGACCCGGAGCGCGGGGACCGGGTGGTCAGGCTACTGACCGGTTTCGGCATCGGCGCCCGCGACCTGCGGGCCCTGGCGGCTCTGGCCCGCGAGCTCACCCGCCCCTCGACCGAAAGCGGGCAGGAGGCACCAGGAACTCACGGCGACCAGGCCGAGGCCGACTCCCCGCTGCTCAGCGAGGCCCTGGACACCCTGCTGCGATGGCATGAGGACGGCGCGCGAGAAGAGCAGGAAGGGTCCGCCTCGGCCCGGGACCTGACCGAGGCCGGGTGGGCTGTCGCCTTGCGCACCGCCCGGGCGATCCGACGCATCCGGGAGGCCGTCTCCCTTCCCCTGCCCGACCTCGTGGCCCTGGCCGAGCAGGTCCTCGACCTCGACATCGAGATCGCCGCCCGGGTCGGTCACCCGATGGGGCACCGCGCCCTCGACACCTTCCACGAGACGGCCCGGGCCTTCACCGCCGACACCGACGCCCCCACCCTCACCGGTTTTCTGGAATGGCTCGACGCCGCCGAGGAGCACGAGGACGCCATGAGCGCCCCCGAGGTCGAGCCCTCGCCCGGGGCGGTCCAGCTCCTCACCGTCCATGCCGCCAAGGGCCTGGAGTGGGACGTCGTCGCGGTCCCCGGCATGGATGAGCAGGTCTTCCCCTCCTACACCAGCGCCGTCAAGGATGATCTTCGCGTCGCGGAGACCGGTTGGATGGGCTCCACCTCGACCTTCCCCTTCCCACTGCGGGCCGACGCCGGCGACCTGCCCCCCTTCACCGTGGGGGACCTCGACCCGGCTGTCACCGACAAGCCCCTCCTGACCGAGACGATGAGCGCCTACAAGGAGGCCCTCGGGCGCCAGAGCCTGCGCGAGGAGCGCCGCCTGGCCTACGTGGCCTTCACCCGGGCCCGCCACGAGCTCCTCCTGACCGGCTCCCACCTGTCCAAGACCGCCTCCAAGCCTCGCCGCCCCTCACGCTTCCTCACCGAGCTCCAACGGCGCGACCTCCTCCTTGACTACGCGGAGGGCTGGGTGGACTTCGACGAGTCCCGCCCCAACCCCCTGACCGCCCTGACTCAGGTGGGCACCTGGCCCCCCGACGCCGATGCAGCGGAGCCCCTGGACAGCCAGGCCCCGGAGGCCGGGGGAGAGGACGCCCCAGTCGCCGACCGGCTCGCCGCCGTACGCCGGGCCCGGCACGCGGCCGCCGCCCAGGTCACCGCCGCCATGAGTGGCGCCGTCCCCACCCAGGAGGGGCCTGTGAGCCCCGAGCCCGACGACGAGACGGTGCGGCGATGGCGACTCGAGGCGGGACTCCTCCTGGCCGAGCGCACCCGGGCCCTGTCCGGCGGGCCCGCCGTCCGCCTGCCCGAGCACCTGGCCGCCACCCGCCTGGACGACCTGCGTGCCGACCGCCACCAGTTCGCACTCGACCTGCGTCGCCCGCTCCCACCCGAACCCCGCGCCGCCGGCCGGCTCGGAACCGTCTTCCACGACGCCGTCGCACAGCGCCTGAGCGCTCGCGGCACCCTGTTCAGCCTGGGGCAGGCGGGCGTGCCCGACAGCCTCGGACCCCGGGACCGGGACCGCATCGAGCGCTGGCTGGAGACCGCCGAGAACCTGCCGCTCCTGGAGGACTACGTCCTGGCCGAGACCGAGACGGACCGGGAGATCACCATCGGCGCCACCACCCTGCGCTGCCGCATGGATGCCGTCTTCCAGCGGTTGGACGATTCCGGGTGGCTCATCGTCGACTGGAAGACCGGGCGGCGACAGGTGCCCGTGGACCAGCTCAGCGTCTACGTCCACGCCTGGGCCGCCTCTCAAGGTGTGCCCACCGGGTCGGTACGGGCCGCCTACGTCTACGTCGACTACCCCGGAGGACGCGTCGATGAGCTCACCGCCGAGGGCCTGCTCAGCATCGAGCAGATCCAGGCGGCCCTGACAGTGGGGTAGGGGTCGCAGTGGGGTCAGGGCCGCAGAGCAGCGCGCCCGTCAGTCCTCCTCGTCGTCGACGCGCACCATGGCCACCGGGTTGGTGACGGCGTCGGGCTCAGCCGGCTCGCGAACCCCGGGAACCGGTGCCAGCCGGGGCGTGGCCGGCTCCACCAGTGGGGCGTCACCCACCTGGGCGGCCAGATCCTCCAGCATCGCCACCGCGTCGTTGATGACCGGCTTGTCCCCGGTCCTCACCCCGTGCAGCAGCCAGCGCGCCAGGCTCAGCTCACTGACCAGCTCGGCGCGCTCACGCAGGTGGCGGTCAACGCCCTCGGAGCGGGCGATGTCGTAGGCGTCCTCAATGGAGTCCAGGCAGTCCACCGGCGCCGAGGAGTACACCCAGGCCAGGTCCTCGGCCGGGTCTCCCACATGCGCCTGGGACCATCCCCGCACGGCCACCACCGTGCCACCGGCCACCAGGACGTTCTCCTCAGCGAGGTCGCCGTGGACCACAGTCGGGCGGAAGCGCCACAGGGCGGTGTCCTCCAGGGCCTGCTCCCAGCGCCCCAGCAGCGCCGGTGGCGTCCTGCCCGTCGCGGCGGTGTCGTCCAGCAGGCTCAGCCAGCGCCGACGCACCTCCTCGGCGTCGTAGACCGGCATACCGGCCTCGGAGATCACCGTCATGGACAGCTCGTGGATCTCACCGAGCGCCTTGCCCAGGCCCGCCGACATCCCCGGCCCCGGCCGGAGCGTCTCCACCGGGATCGGCTTGCCCTCCACATGGGAGCGGACCTGAATGTGCGCGTCCTTCTGACGCAGGGACCCGGCGACGCGAGGAACATCGAAGGAGAGCCGTCCGTCGTCGACGACCCGTCCGATGCGGCGCAGCACCTCGGCCTCAGCCTCCAAGGAAGCGCCCACGGCATCGGTGCGGGCCTCATGGACCTCCCAGTGGCGGCCCTGGGTGTCGATGACGCCGATGATGTGCCGCTCGGGAGTCTCGGACTGCGGCAGCGCCAGCCGAGTCGGGTTGAGGCCGCCGACGGCGACGCTCGCCATTGCCGCCAGGGAGAGCGCGGTGTGGCGAGGACGAGGAGTCTCGGCGGGCTGGGCCTGTGGGGCCGGCGTGCTGCTCCGGGGCGGCTCGGCCGAGGCACCCGGCAGCGGGGCCACGACCACGGGCGCACGATAGTCCTCGTCGTGCTCGTCAGATCGCTGATCGGAGGGCTCAGCCTGTTGCTGGTGGTTGTCCCCATCGCCGGCTTGAGCCTCAGCGCGCTCGACGTCGGAGGTCACCTCATCGGCGAGGCTGTCGACACCGCCGTCGACATCAGTGGTGCCGGGGGCGTCCGGGGACTGCGGAGGCTGTGACATGGTCCAACCGTAGGCGACAGGTCCTATGTCTCGCAGGACAGCCGCGCCCGTCCGCTGGCGGCAAACGTCCACGGACGTGGGCAACGGCTTGAGGAATGTGCCAGAAGGCCGATGTTATCCACAGGTTATGTCGAGGTGGTGGCCATGTCATGACCAGGTGCCCTAGAGTTTATCCGTGACAATGGTCACCGACCGGCTGGTGTGTCACGGCTCAGTGTAGAGCCCCGGGTCGGTCCTCACATCATCCTCACTCCTCCCCTCATACGACTCCCACGCTGAGAGGCATCATGGACGCTGCCGATCTTCTCCTGGCCGAGGTTCGCGAGCTGGTGCGCGCTCGCGGCATCGACCCGCTCAAGGACGCCTCCGACCTCGACCATCTCGTCACCCAGGCCGAGGAGGACTATCTGCGCCGCTCCGACGCCGGACTCGTCCCGCCGCTCATCGACCCCAAGGGGGCGCGCACCCACGTACTCGACTCCATGGCGGGGCTGGGCCCGCTCCAGGGCTACCTCGATGACGAGTCCATTGAGGAGATCTGGGTCAACGCCCCCGGCCGAGTCTTCGTCGCCCGTTCCGGGCGCCCCGAGCTGACCACCACGATCCTGGAGAGTGAGGACCTCGCGGTCCTGGTCGAGCGGATGCTGCGGGCCTCCGGGCGCCGCCTGGACCTGTCCAGCCCCTTCGTCGACGCCCAGCTCGCCGGGGGACAGCGGCTCCACGTCGTCATCCCGCCCATCACCTCCCAGCACTGGGCTGTCAACATCCGCAAGCACACCTCGCGTGCCTCCCGCACCGCCGACCTGGTGCGCATGGGCTCACTGACCAGCCAGGTCGCCACCTTTCTGGATGCCTCCGTGCAGGCCGGCCTCAACATCCTGGTCTCGGGCGCCACCCAGGCCGGCAAGACCACCATGGTCAGGGCGCTGGCCGGAGCGATCCCGGGCGCGCAGCGGGTCATCTCATGCGAGGAGGTCTTCGAGCTCGCCCTGCGCAACCGGGACTGCGTGGCCATGCAGACCCGGCCACCCAACCTTGAGGGCGTCGGAGAGATCAGCCTGCGGCGCCTGGTTAAGGAGGCCCTGCGCATGCGCCCCGACCGCCTCCTCATCGGAGAGGTCCGCGAGGCCGAGGCCCTGGACCTCCTCATCGCCATGAACTCGGGCCTGCCGTCGATGTGCACCATCCACGCCAACTCCGCCAGGGAGGCCATCATCAAGATCTGCACGCTTCCGCTGCTGGCGGGGGAGAACGTCTCCAGCGACTTCGTGGTCCCCACCGTCGCCAGCGCCATCGACCTGGTCGTCCACCTAGACCTGGATCGCAGCGGGCGCCGTACGGTGCGAGAGGTTGCGGCCCTGTCCGGCCGGGTCGAGAACGGCATCATCGAGCTCTCCGACGTCTTCCACCGCGACCCCACCGGCAACCTCGTCCGGGGCGCCGGAGCGCCCGACGCCGCCGAGCGCTTCAATCGGGCCGGTCACGACCTGATCGCCCTGCTCGGCTCCCGCCCCGCAGGCCCCCAGGAGGTCTACTGATGGGCGCCGTCGCCGGGCTCCTGGGTGGGGTGGGGCTGCTCCTGATCTGGATGGCCTGCACTTCCGACCCGCCTCAGTGGCGCTCGAGGCGCTCCCGTCTCCTGGCTGACATCCTGGTCCAGGCCGGTGCCGGCCGCACCAGCCCCGCGATGTTCGTCCTGGGGTCGATCGGGCTGGGGCTGCTGATCGGTCTGGTCTTCCTGGGAATGTCCCGAGCCTGGCCGGTGGCCGTGGCCTTCGCCGCCATCTTCACGGCGATCCCCTTCCTCATCATCTCCTCACGGGCGCGTAACCGCCGCACCCGGCTGCGCGAGGTGTGGCCCGAGGCCGTCGACACCCTCGTCTCCGGCGTCCGCGCGGGCATGAGCCTGCCGGAGGCGCTGACCAACCTCGGTGAGCGCGGCCCGGAGGCAGTCCGCCCCCAGTTCCGGGCCTTCGCCACCGACTATGCCGCCTCGGCCCGCTTCGACAGCTCTCTGGACCGTCTCAAGGCCCGTTTCGCCGACCCGGTCGCCGACCGGATCGTTGAGGCCCTGCGCCTGGCCCACGAGGTCGGCGGCACCGACCTGGGGACGCTGCTGCGCTCCCTGTCGCAGATGCTGCGTGAGGACATGCGCACCCGAGGCGAGCTCGAGGCTCGCCAGTCCTGGACCGTCAACGGCGCCAAGGTCGCGGTCGCCGCCCCGTGGCTGGTCCTGGCGCTGCTGTCCAGCCGGCCTCAGGCAGCAGCGGCCTACGCCACCGGCGCCGGAGCCGTCATTCTCCTGATCGGAGCCGTTGTATCGGTCATCGCCTACCGGCTCATGCTGCGCCTGGGGCGGCTGCCCGAGGAGGAGAGGACGCTGCGATGAACCCCATGAACGCGATGCTCACCGGAGGACTCGCCGGGCTCTTGGGAGCCGTGGGCGTCCTGAGTGTCATCTCGGCCTTTCGTAGGCGCCGCCCCACGCTCATGGCCCGCCTGGAGCCCTACGTCCACCGCCGGCCCTCGACCTCCGGCCTGCTGGCCGCTGCTGCAGGGCCGACCTCTGACGGGAGCACCGTCGTCGGCCTGCTCATGGCCTCCACCGCACGTGCTCTCAGTCTCGGCAGGCTGATGGATACCCTGGGCTCGTCGGCTGACTCGGTCCGGCGGCGACTGACGCGATCTGGCTCGTCACTGGGGGTCGACCAGTTCCGCCTCCAGCAGGTCCTGTGGTCGACGACGGCGCTCCTGCTCGTCCTGGCCGCAGGCGGCCTGGCGGCCCTGGCCCGCTCCGTCAACGTGCCCGCGCTCATCCTCCTGTGCCTCATGGCCACGGTGGCCGGTGCCGCTGCCCGCGACTGGTGGCTCAGTCGGGCCGTGGCGAAGCGGCTGTCACGGATCGAGGCGCAGCTGCCCGACGTCGTTGAGCTGCTGGCCCTGGCGGTGGGGGCCGGCCAGGGCCCGGTGCCGGCCATCGAGCGCATCGTCGCGCTGGGGCGCGGCGACCTCGTCGACGAGCTGGGCGCCACGCTGACCGACGTCCGCTCCGGCACGGTCCTGTCCACCGCCCTGGACCGGATGGAGCGGCGAGTCGGCTCGGTCCACGTCACCCGCCTGTGCGAGGCGATCATCGTGGCCCTTGAACGCGGCACACCGCTGGCCGAGGTCCTGCGCTCCCAGGCCGCCGACGTGCGCGAGGCGGCGCGTCAGGGCCTCATGGAGGAGGGCGGCAGACGGGAGATCGCCCAAATGGTCCCCGTGGTCTTCCTCGTCCTGCCCATCACCGTCGTCTTCGCCCTCTTCCCGGGACTGTTTGTCCTGAGGCTGGGGGTGTGAAGCGCCCCCACCCTCCCGCACCTGCGGAGCCCCATCAGCCTCCGTCCTCTTGCCCAGAATCCCGACCGACAGCAAGGAGCAGTCATGAAGTGCCTCATCCCTCCCTCATTCCGCCGCCCTCACCCCGGTTCCCGGTCATGGCGTGCCGCCAGAGCGACCCGGATCGATCTGCGCGATGAGCGCGGAGACGTCCCTGGCTGGGTCCTGGTGACCCTCATGACCGCGGGGCTCGTGGTGGCTCTGTGGACGGTGGCCGGCAGCACGCTGACTGAAGTCTTCCTCAACGCCATCGCGAAGGTGACCAGTGCGATCTGAACGAGTGCCCCTCCTCGGGGTGCTCCAACGGGCTGGTCGCGTCCTGCCCCGGCCGGCTCGCCCCTGCCCGCGCGGGCACAGCGAGTCGGGCTCGGCCGTCGTCGACTTCGTCATGGTCGGTGCGCTCGTCATCGTCGTGTTCGTGGCGCTTCTCCAGGTGGCCCTGGGGGTCTACGTCCGTAACGTTCTCACCGACGCCGCGGGCGACGGTGCTCGTCGAGCCGCACTGGTTGGGGGCACGGAGGCCGAGGCGCGCCAGCGGGTGCAGGTTCTCACCGACGCCGCCCTCAGGCGTGGCTACGTGGACACCATCACCGTCTCGCGGGTGCCCTCCGGTGACCTGAGGATCGTTGAGGTGACGGTGACAGCGCCCTTCCCGGTCCTGGGGCTGTTCGGACCCGGAGGGACACTGCGGGTCACCGGGCACGCCATCGATGAGTCCTCCCTGATCCAGGAGAGGTGAGATCGGGTGGTAGGCATGGTCGGCTCCAGGCGTCGCGGTCGCCGAGCCGCGTCGCGGTCGCCGAGGGCGGTCCCGGCCTGCGTCCTCATTGTCGGCAGGGCCGTCAGCCGGCTCCGAGAGGCTCTCAGGGAAGGTCCCCGAAGTGTTCGGCGGCTCATGAGCCGGGAGGAGGGCAATGCGATCGTCGAGTTCATCGGGTGGAGCGCCGTCCTGGTGGTGCCCGTGCTCTACCTGGTGGTGACGCTCGCCCAGCTCCAGGCCACGACCTTCGCCGTCGCCTCGGCGGCCGACGCCGCCAGCAGGGTCCTGGAGGTCGACGACTCGCCCTTAGCGATGGATAACGCGCAGCTGGCCATGCAGCTGTCCCTGTCCGATCAGGGGATCGACGCCGACCCGTCCGGCTCCCTGTCGGTGACCTGTGCTCACGGCTGCGCCCGGGGCCAGACGGCGATGGTCCAGGTCTCGGTCGGTGTGGACCTGCCGGGCTTCGCCTCGCTGGGAATCGGCCGGGACGTCGTCGTCGTGGACACCGAGCGTTCCATCACCCTGCCGGGCAAGGAGGAGCGGTGAACCGGAACTCCGTTCCCAGGGCCGCCCGAGGTCGGGCCCGTGCCCTGCTGCGTCGCCTGCACCACGAGGAGGACGGGCAGACGCTTCTGCTGGGGGTCGGGCTCATCTGCGTCGTCCTCGCGCTGCTGTTCGTCGCGGCCTCGGCAACCGCCGTCTACCTCGACCTCAAGACCCTCACGTCACTGGCGGACTCGGCCGCGGCCGCGGGAGCCGACAGCATGGAGGCTCACCCCTACTACGGGGGCGACGCCACGGGTACCGCCCCCGGGGCCCTCACCGACGCAGGGGTGGGGAGCAAGGCGGCCGAGGACCTGTCCGCCCAGCCGGCGGCGGCCAGGCTGGAGGGGATCACGATCGTCAGCGCCCGGGCTGCTGACAACCGGACCGCCGTCGTGACGCTGCGGGCGCGTTCCCGCCCGCCCTTCCTGCCCTGGGCGATCCTCCCGGCCGAGGGCTTCACCATCACCGCCACCGGCTCTGCCCGAATGACGACGACGCAGTGAGCCCACAGGGCTCACTGCGTCGAAACGGGTAGATGGAAGGTTGTGTGCGGCAGGAGCCCGGAGGCGGCCCGCCGCTCAGGCCTGCTCGACGAAGCCCGCCGAGACCACGGGGGAGGGGTGCCGGCGCAGGTGCATCCGGGACCGCAGCTCCGCAGTCTGCCGGCGCGAGAGCTGGGCGATGTAGGCCCGCTTCACCGTGAACAGGATGTTGAGCCCCACCAAGAGGTAGAAGGCGTTGGCGATGACACTGGGCCAGGCGCCGGAGCTCGCGCAGTTGATCGTCAGCAGCACGGAGCCGGTGATGTTGAGGGCCTGGTACTTGAGCGAATCGCCGGCGATCGTGCCCTTGGAGACCAGGAAGTAGGCCACGAGGAGCTCAGCGGCACCGATCCAGCCACCGATAGAGATGAGGGAGGAGAGCACGTCGTTCACGGGGACGATTCTTAGACACCCCCGAATGAAGGTCAATCGCATCTATCTGCATGAGGGATGTAGATTTACTTCATGCAGGTGTTGCCCCAGAGACTCTCGGTTCTATTGGCCGTCCATCGAGCCGGAGGAGTCGTCGCAGCGGCAGATTTCCTTCATATAACGCCGTCGGCGGTCTCCCAGCAGATTCGCCTCCTGGAGCGCGAGTGCGGCGCCCGGGTCCTGGATCGCACGCCCACCGGAGCCGTGCTCACGGCGGCCGGGAAGGTTCTGGCGGACGCGGCCGAGCGCATTGAGGACGAGCTGACCACCGTGCGCCGTGAGCTGGCGGACCTGGACGACTCCATCCCCTCCGGTGTGGTGCGCGTGGGCAGCTTCGCCTCCGCCGTCCGGGCGCTCCTGCTGCCCCTCCTCAGCTCGCTGGCGACCACCAGCCCCGAGCTGGAGGTGATCGTCGAGGAGGCCGAGGAGCGCAACGCCCTGCCCCGCCTGCGTCGCGGTGAGCTCGACCTGGTCCTCATCGAGCGTGACGAGCACACGCTGCCCGCGGCGCCTCGGGGCATGGTCGACATCCCACTGCTGGACGAGTCCTGGCTCGTCGTCGTGCCGGCCGAGCAGGCGGCCCCTTCGACCCTGGCGGACCTGGCGCGCGCCACCTGGATCGATCTGGCCCCGGGGACCGCCGGCGCCTTCGCCCTGGACCGTCTCGAGCGTCAGCTGGGAGTGCCGTTGACGACACGGCACGTCGCCTACGACTACGACGTCGTGCTGGCCATGGTCAGTCAGGGCCTGGGCTGCGCGCTCCTGCCCGAGCTGGCCGTCTACTCCGGGCTCGTCCCCGATGAGCTCAGTGTGGTGCGCCTGCCCGGCCTGGGCGTGCGCCAGCTGGTGGTGCGTCACCGGTCGACCCGCACCGAGCCGGGCCCGGCGACACGCGCGGTGCTCGAGGCGCTGCTCGCCCAGGCCCAGGGCATTGAGCTGGGGTGAGTGACCGATAAGGGGTAACGGTGGGCGTGACCGAGCCATCGAGCGAGCCGAGTCCGCCCCGACGGCGCCCCTCGCACGTTCTGCCGTAGACTCCCCTCCGTGGCCACTGACTTCTCCGCTGAGATCGAACGACTCCGACACACCTACGCCTCCATTGCCGCGGTGACCGACCCCGAGGCCCTGCGCGCCCGGATCGCCGAGCTCTCCGAGCAGGCCTCCGCACCTGACCTGTGGGATGACCCCGACTCCGCCCAAGTGGTCACCTCCGCGCTGTCCCACGCCCAGGCCGACCTCAAGCGGGTCGAGAGCCTGGGGGAGCGCATCGAGGACCTCGAGGCGATGGTCGAGCTCGCCGGCGAGGAGGAGGGCGAGGACGCCGCCGAGATCCTCGCCGAGGCCGAGACGGACCTGGCGGCCATCAGCAAGGACCTCTCCGACCTGGAGATCCGCACGCTGCTCAGCGGTGAGTACGACCCCCGTGACGCCGTCATCACCATCCGCTCGGGCGCCGGCGGCGTGGACGCCGCCGACTTCGCCGAGATGCTCCTGCGCATGTACACCCGCTGGGCCGAGCGGCACGACTACCCCGTCAAGGTCCTCAACACCTCCTACGCCGAGGAGGCGGGCCTGAAGTCGGTCACCTTCGAGGTCCACGCCCCCTACGCCTACGGGACCCTGAGCGTCGAGGGCGGCACGCACCGCCTGGTGCGCATCAGCCCCTTCGACAACCAGGGTCGCCGCCAGACCTCCTTCGCCGCCGTCGAGGTCATCCCGCTCATCGAGTCCACCGACCACATCGACATCCCCGAGACCGACATCCGCATCGACGTCTTCCGCTCCTCGGGCCCCGGCGGGCAGAGCGTCAACACCACCGACTCCGCCGTGCGCATCACCCACCTGCCCACGGGCCTGGTGGTCTCCATGCAGGACGAGAAGTCCCAGATCCAGAACCGCGCCGCCGCCATGCGCGTCCTCCAGTCGCGCCTGCTCCTGCTCAAGCAGCAGGAGGAGGACGCCAAGAAGAAGGAGCTCGCCGGGGACGTCAAGGCCTCCTGGGGGGACCAGATGCGCTCCTACGTTCTCAACCCCTACCAGATGGTCAAGGACCTGCGGACCAACTTCGAGGTCGGTAACCCCGACTCGGTGTTCGACGGCGACATCGACGGCTTCATCGACGCCGGCATCCGCTGGCGCAAGCAGCAGGAGACGGCCGAGGACTGATCGGCTCGCTTCCTCAAAAGCATCATCGGAGTCAGGGATCCCCCGGAGGGGTCCCTGATTTCTTTTCCATGCGCCCCTGATTCCTCCGGAGTGCGATTGAGGGCGCACAATGGTGAGCGTACCGTGAATTTCATGAGTACATCACATGGAAAACCTCGGTCAGTGGAAGTCTCATCAACGCTCTCGTCTCTCGAATCCTCGGATCTCAGTGAGGATCGATCGGATCAAGGTCATCACCTCGCTGTGGGAGGAAAGGTTCTGCGCATCGTGATTGCGTTTGCGATGATGTTCGCCTGTGCGCTCACGCCGCCTTTACTGAGTCAGATTCCTGCTGTCCGGTCCTTTGCTCTCGCGCACTCGCATCCCCAGGGTAATGCCGACGACTTAGTCATGGCTGCCTTCGTTCTGTTGCTCTATGGGACGGCAACGATTCTGGTTCTCATGCTGTGCCATGTGCTGCGTCGTACTCTTGATTGTGGCCGCCGCGTCAGCCTATGTCTGCGTTTAAAACGTCGGACCCTGCTTTGGGTGGTGGGGATGGTTGTCGCTGCAATTGCTGTGGAGTTCGCTGTCGCCGGTGTCGTTCACATCCTCGGTCTTGCTGGCGGGAATGAGGGGATTCCGGACAGGCCTTGGTGGATCGTGGCTGTGACGATCTTCTCTCAGGCCTTTCTTCTGCAGGGTATCCCTGAAGAGATAATCTGGCGAGGCTGGCTCTTCTCCTCGCTGGGAGAGACGCGTTTTGCAGCGGTATCCAGCGTCCTCGGATTCACCGTTCTTCATCTCTTATCCCAAGGAGGTCAGCACAATCTTCTCGAACACCTCACGTATCTCGCTGGGCCGTGTGGATTCGCTGTGACGGCATTGATCGTTCGAGTGATCTCGGGGTCGACCTGGGCGGCTATCGGCGTGCACGGAGGGTTTCTTGTGGCGAACGATGTGCTGACGGATCGGCTTCACCTCCCCGTCGGGTCGATCACCTGGATTCTCCAAGGTGTGATATGGGCCGCGGTCGGGCTTCTCATTCTCGCCTTCCACCGCCGTCGCCAGCGGTTGTCGGGCCGGACATGTTGACGCCCTCCATCTTCAGGAGCCATTCCTTCCGGTCGACCCCGCCCGCGTAGCCGCGCAGGCTCCCGTCGGAGGCGACCACGCGGTGGCACGGCACGATGAGAACGATCGGATTGTGCCCGACCGCGCCACCTACGGCCTGGGCGGACATCTGCTTCCGGCCGGTGCGGCGCGCAACCTCGGCAGCGACTCGGGCATAGGTGCTGGTGGTGCCGAAGGGGATGGAGAGCATGATGGAGGAGACCATCGTCTTGAAGTCGGAGCCCTCAACTCTGATCGGCGGGGTGAAACCCGGGTCGGTGCCCTCGAAGTAAGCGTCGAGCCACTGGGCGGTCTGCGTGAAGACGGGCAGATGTGGCTTGAGCTCTGCGTTGCCGTCGATCGTCGAGCGGTCGTACTTCTGCCCGTCGAACCACAGGCCTGTGAGGCGCTCGCCGTCGCTGGCCATGGTCATGGCTCCCAAGGGGGACTCGTAATGGCTGAGGTAGTGCATCGATTCCTTCCTCTTGTTCCTCTTCCTGCTCATGGTGTCACGCTCGAGCACGGTTCCGCCTCGCATCTGATCGCTGCGGAGCCGCGTGCACCGTCTCACCTCCGCCGTCGTCGCCAATACTCCGGGGCTCCCTTAGGCTTGGCCACGGTGCGCAGGACGGGACCGGATCGGTCGCCGTCGTCGCGCAGAACCTCCGCTCACACCCTGACGAAAGGCGCAGACGAGCAGTGGCTGAGTACATCTACCAGATGATCAAGGCGCGCAAGGCCCACGGTGACAAGGTCATCCTCGACGACGTCACCATGGCCTTCCTCCCCGGAGCCAAGATCGGCATGGTCGGCCCCAACGGTGCCGGCAAGTCCTCCATCCTCAAGATCATGGCCGGCATCGACCAGCCCTCCAACGGCGAGGCCCGCCTGACCCCCGGCTACAGCGTCGGCATCCTTCTGCAGGAGCCCCCGCTCAACGAGGACAAGACGGTACTCGGCAACGTCGAGGAGGGCGTTGCCGAGATCAAGTCCAAGCTGGACCGCTACAACGAGATCAGCGCCGCCATGGCCGACCCGGACGCCGACTTCGACGCCCTCATGGCGGAGATGGGCACCCTCCAGGACGCCCTGGACGCCGCCAACGCCTGGGACCTCGACTCCCAGCTCGAGCAGGCCATGGATGCCCTGCGCTGCCCCCCGCCGGATGCCGAGGTCAAGCACCTCTCCGGTGGTGAGCGCCGCCGCGTCGCCCTGTGCAAGCTGCTCCTCGAGGCCCCCGACCTCCTCCTCCTGGACGAGCCCACCAACCACCTCGACGCTGAGTCCGTGCTCTGGCTCGAGCAGCACCTGGCCAGCTACCAGGGGGCCGTCATCGCCGTCACCCACGACCGCTACTTCCTCGACCACGTCGCCGAGTGGATCGCCGAGGTCGACCGCGGTCACCTCTACCCCTACGAGGGCAACTACTCCACCTACCTGGAGACCAAGGAGAAGCGCCTCGAGGTCCAGGGCAAGAAGGACGCCAAGCTCGCCAAGCGACTCAAGGAGGAGCTCGAGTGGGTGCGCTCCTCGGCCAAGGGACGCCAGGCCAAGTCTAAGGCCCGTCTGGCCCGCTACGAGGAGATGGCCGCCGAGGCCGAGCGCACCCGCAAGCTCGACTTCGAGGAGATCCAGATTCCGCCGGGGCCCCGCCTGGGCAACCAGGTCCTGGAGGCCACCAACCTCAACAAGGGCTTCGACGGGCGCACCCTCATCGACGGGCTCTCCTTCACCCTGCCGCGCAACGGCATCGTCGGGGTCGTCGGCCCCAACGGCGTCGGGAAGTCCACCCTGTTCAAGACCATCGTGGGCCTGGAGCCGCTCGACGGCGGGGACCTCAAGATCGGCCAGACCGTCAAGCTCTCCTACGTCGACCAGTCCCGAGCCGGCATCGACCCGAAGAAGACCCTCTGGGAGGTCGTCTCCGACGGGCTGGACTACATTCAGGTCGGCAATGTGGAGATGCCCTCGCGCGCCTACGTCGCCTCCTTCGGCTTCAAGGGGGCCGACCAGCAGAAGCCGGCCGGCGTGCTCTCCGGCGGTGAGCGCAACCGTCTCAACCTGGCCCTGACCCTCAAGCAGGGCGGTAACCTCATCCTCCTGGACGAGCCCACCAACGACCTCGACGTCGAGACCCTGGGTTCCCTGGAGAACGCCCTGCTGGAGTTCCCCGGCTGCGCCGTGGTCATCACCCACGACCGCTGGTTCCTCGACCGCGTGGCCACCCACATCCTGGCCTGGGAGGGCACCGACGAGAACCCGGCCAGCTGGTACTGGTTCGAGGGGAACTTCGCCTCCTACGAGGAGAACAAGGTCGAGCGCCTCGGCCCCGAGGCGGCCCGCCCCCACCGGGTCACCTACCGGAAGCTGACCCGCGACTGACGAGTGGTCGAGCTCCGGCTCGAGCTGTCATCTCAGACGAAGACGCCATTGCCCCAGCTGACTGGCTGGGGCAACGGCGTCTCTGTCGCCCTCGGATGACGAGGTTGCTGCGTCAGGGCAGTGGCTGCCGTCGGCGCCGGAGACTCGGAGCCGCTCACCTGGAGTGGTGGTGTCGGAGGGCTCGATACAGAAAATTGACCATGTTAGTGGTTGAGTGGGTGCCCGTCAATGGGGGATGAGATCTCTGGTGGGAGTCTCACGGAAGAAATTATGGTTCTTTCATGCGGCGACCTCCTGTGGTCGGTATGCCGCTTCAAATACTTCGCCACTTTGAAAGGACAATGATCATGGCTGCGACAATGGCTCGCCGTATCGCAAGTGCCGGCTCACTTCTCGCACTCACCGCTGGCGCTCTTCTGATTCCGACCTCGACAGCAAGCGCCGCTGAGAGGGATGGTGTCTGTGACGCTGGAGAGGTCTGTCTCTACTACAACAGCAACGGGGAGGGCTCGGTCTCTGATTTCAGCGGCTCCATCCCCAACTATGGTGGCAGTCAGCCCAACTGCTATGAGTTCAAGGGGTCTGGAAATGGGCAAGGCAAGTGCGTGAAGAATAACGCGGCCTCGGTCTGGAACCGGACGGGTCGGTCGGTGACTATTTACTACAACTCCAACCACTCAGGACCTAGTCAGACGATCCCTGATGGTGAGCCCGTGAACCTCCGGCCTGAACTCAAGAACGAGAATGCGTCGCATAAGATCAACGACGACGTTAAGTTGTGCGTGAATAGGAATTGCCCCTTATAGTCGGGGCTGAGCTGATGGAGTGTCATCAACAGCGGTGCCAGTCGGCGTCAACGGATGTCGACTGGCACCACTCTCGTCATCCACACTCCTGTGGTGTCTTTTTCGCTTTGCCCGGTAATATTGGTCGTGCTGAGAGTGCTTGCTTGGAGGTGTCCGCATGGGTAGGGAGACGTCGGGGCTCATCCCCGAAGGCGGTGTCGTCGGGAGCATTCCCTTTGACGGGCAGTGGCTGACCGAGATCAGTCCCTCGCGCCGCGTCCCGAGCCACGGGACCGACCTGTTCGCCACCACGTACGCCTTCGACTTCGTCGCCGTCGACGATGACGGTCGCACGGCACCTCAGCGCAGCCTGCGTGCGGTCTTCGCCACCGAACCGCCAGAGCTCTTCTACGCCTTCGGGCGCCCCCTGTACTCACCCGTTGCAGGAACCGTGGTGTCTGCTCACGACGGCGAACCCGACCATGAGGCGCGCCGCTCCATGCTGACACTCATCCCGTACGGATTGAGCCAACCCCAGCGGATTCGGCGGGGACTGACTGCGGTTCTCGGCAATCACGTCATCATCCAGGTGACGGGCAGCCCTTATTACGTTGGACTCGTGCACCTTCAGCGAGACTCTGTTCGGGTGTCTCCAGGTGAGCGGGTGCGCGCCGGCGATCAGATCGGCAGATGCGGCAACTCCGGCAACTCCACACAGCCCCATCTCCACATTCAAGCCATGGACAGCCCTGATGCCTATGCCGCCAAGGGTGTGCCGCTCCGGTTTGAGGAGTTCCGACAGCGCAGCCCGCAGCAAGGTGCTCCGTGGCTACTTCACCGGCAGTCGTGCCCCGAGCAGGGATCGGTCATCGCTCAGCCTTGAGGTGACGCCTCGGACTGCACCTCGCAGGCCGCCGTGCCTGCGCACCATGAGATGCCCTGCCGAAGATGGCGGGCACCAAACGGTCCTTTGTTAAGCCGGATAGCGTTCCTCGAACCACGCCACCACCGTGTCAAGATGCGGGGGCTGGCCAAGGAAGTGCTGGCCGCCCTCGACCTGGACGAGTTCGACCCCAGGTGCGCCGACGAACCGGCTGAGGGTGTCCAGAGGGACCATTTCATCCTGGTCGCCGCGAATGATCCAGCTGGGAGCGTTCAGCTGTGCGGGATGCTCCTCGACGAAACGTAGGTAGGGCCGCTCGAGCACCCCGCGAGGCGTGTCGATCACGGTCTGCGCCTCCAGCCGCTCATCGGTCACTGAGTATTCGGCCATGATGTCTCGGATGTAGTACTCGAGATCAAGAAGCGGTGAGACCAGCCAGGCGTGCTCGAAGGTCCCGGCAGGCGTATCACACAAGGAGAAGTAGGCCCCGATGCTGTTCGCGAGCAGACTGACCTCGGTGGACTGGCTTCGGGCCAGCCGTGCGAACGCCCGCACCTCGGGGCTCGCGTCCATAGGGGTGAAGGCCTTGTCATCCTGACGATCACCATGGGCGGGCAGATCGAAAGTGATCAGCTGGTCGCCCCACGAGGCAATCACGTCACCGCACCGCGCCATGACGGGATCATGCTTGTTCGAGAACTGGCCGTGTACACCGATAACGGCCCGTCCACCGGGCTTCCCCCACCTCAAGGCGGGAACTCCGTCGAGGACGAGTTCCTCCGGTTCGCTGCCCATGAATCATCCCTCCTTCAGAACCAGAATCCCGTGAACAGTTCCATTCGGCGTAAGTCACGAGAATGTCGGGAACTCCGACCTCCCTGAAGAGAACGACGTCCAGAGCGCCTTCCTGAAGGGCGGGCGTCAGCCGGGGATGGCGCTGCCGTCGTCGCCCTCTCCCATACGGATCCGCCAACGTCCTGAGCCGCCGTCGGACTGGGAGCCAGTGGGCATGCGCACCATGCCCTCCTGGGCGATGGTCGACACCAGCCGTCCGGATGAGTCGAAGACCTGCGCGCGAGCCATGCCCCGGCCTCCCTGTGAGGAGGGGGAGTCCTGCACGTAGAGGAGCCAGTCACCCATGTCCACGTCCCGGTGGAACCACTGGGCGTGGTCGAGGGTCGCCAGGCTCATGCCCTCGCTGCGCCAGGACAGTCCCTGGCTTCGCAGCACCGGCTCCAGCATCACCTGGTCACACACATAGGCCAGCAGCGCCCGGTGCACGGTCTGGGAGGTCTGCTCCGGGATGCGGCTGCGCGAGCGCATCCACAGGTGCTGGCGACCGCTGCGCTCCTGGGCGGGGCGCAGGTAGAGGTTGCCCTCCACGTGCCTGAGGTCGAAGGCCGCCGTGCGACCCAGGAAACGCGCCACCGGATGGTCGATGGTACGGAAGATCTCCAGTGCGCTCGTCAAGTCCTCAGGGCGCGGAACCTCGGGGGCTTGCACGTGGAGGTCGGCACCCTCCTGCTCCTCCTGGAAGGAGGTGAGCATCGTCAGGATCGGCGTGCCCTCCTGGGAGGCGGCGGTGCGTCGCTGGGAGAAGGACCGCCCGTCGTGCAGGCGCTCGACGGCGAAGGTGATCGGCGTACCAGGCTGCCCGCCCCGCATGAAGAAGGCGTGAACCGAGTGCGGCAGACGCTCACCGTCGCCGTCGTCCTCGACCGTGGCGGCCGCGGCAAGCATGCCCTGGGCCACCACCTGTCCTCCGTAGACCCGGCCCGAGAGCTGGGGCAGGGAGCCCCCGGAGAAGACATCCTCCCCGTCACCCGCCGCCAGGCTGAGGATCCGGGTCACCGACCCGAGGGGCTCCTCCGTGGCGGCGGGGACGGGGTATGGGGTTGTCACAGACCGAGCTCCTCCAGGATCGGCAGCTTGGCGCGCACTGCCGAGCGCGCGTCCTCAGCCGTCGCCGCGTCCAGAGCGATCCTCGCCAGCTCCTGGCACTCGGCGAGCGTGACGGACTTCAGGACAGCGTCGACGTCCGGCAGAGCGCGCGCCGTCATGGACAGGGAGGCGACCCCTAGACCCACGAGCACGGCGGCCAGCGCCGGGTCCGCGGCCGCCTCACCGCACACGCCCACCGGACGTCCCTTGGGGGAGGCACCCTCGCAGGCGGTGCCGATCAGACGCAGAACGGCCGGCTGCCAGGCCGTGGACAGATCCGCCAGCGAGGACAGCAGGCGGTCGGCCGCCATGACGTACTGGGTGAGGTCGTTGGTGCCCACCGAGGCGAAGTCGGCGTGCTCGAAGAGCTTGTCGGCCATGAGCGCGGCCGAGGGCACCTCGATCATCATCCCGGCCGTCTTCAGGCCGTAGGAGCGGGCCTTCTGCGTGAAGGCCTCGGCCTCCTCGGCCGTGGAGATCATCGGGGCCATGACCCACACCTTCGCCTCGGTGGCGGCCTCGGCCTTGGCCAGGGCCTCGAGCTGGTGGTCCAGGACCTCGGGATCGCGGCGCGTCGTGCGGTAGGCGCGCACACCGAGCGCCGGGTTGGCCTCGGTGGCGTCGGTCAGGAAGGGCAGCGGCTTGTCAGCCCCGGCGTCGAGGGTGCGTACCACGACCTTCTTGCCGGGGAAGGCCTCGAGGACACCCTGGTAGGCCTCCACCTGAGCCTCCACCGTGGGCTCCTCGGGCTGGTCCAGGAAGCAGAACTCGGTGCGGAACAGGCCGATGCCCATGGCGCCGGCCGCGGCGGCGCTACGGGCGCCGGCCGCGTCACCGACATTGGCCAACAGCTGGACCTCGTGGCCGTCCTTCGTGGCTCCGTCGCCGTTGAAGACGCGCACGCGCGAGGCGAGCTCCCGCGCCCGGCGCAGGGCGTCCTCGGAGGGGTTGAGGGTGATGCTTCCCTTGGTGCCGTCGACCAGGACGATGTCGCCCTCGGCCAGCGCATCGGTGACCTTCTCACCAGTGCCGACGATCGCCGGCATGCCGAGTGCGCGCGCCAGGATTGCGGTGTGCGACGTGGGGCCGCCCTCGGAGGTGATGAAGGCGATGACCTTCTCGGGGTCCAGCAGCGCGGTGTCGGCCGGGGCCAGGTCGGCCGCCACGAGCACGAAGGGCTCGGGCAGGCGGGGGATCCCGGGCATCGGGGACTCGGTCAGAACAGCGACGATGCGGTCGCGCACGTCCTGGATGTCACGGGTGCGCTCGGCCATGTAGCCGCCCAGGGACTCCAGCATGGAGGCAAGAGTTCCTGCGGACTCCCACACGGCGCGCTCCGGAACCAGACGCTTCTCGCGCACCATGGCCTGCGCCGTCGAGGTCAGGGTGGGGTCGGCAGCCATCTGCGCGGTGGTCTCAAGGAGCGTGCGCGCCTCGGCCTTGGCCTCGGCTGCGGACAGCTCCAGGCCCTTCTTAACCTGCTGGGCCGCCAGCGCGATGCGCTCGCACTCCTTCTCGACGTCACGACTGGGTTCGAGGGTCGCGATCTCGGGCTCAGGAATGGGAGGTGCCATCCTGGCGACGGGGCCGGCCACAAGGCCAGGGCTCACACCGATGCCGGACAGGGTTGTGGAGGTGGTGTCGGACGCTGTCATGTGGTGCTCCTCATCGGAGACGAATGGGGATCATTGCTCATTGTGCCCCGAGTGCGGCCGGAAAGAGACGTTTCCGCCAGGGGAATAACGATCTCCTCTGTGGCCGCGTCAAGGCATCTATCGCGTTCCCGTAAGGTTACGTGCGTGAGCCCCGTCATGCGAGGAAGGAGATTCTCCAGCGCGGTCGTCCGCTGTGCAGCAGGCCCCGCGGCCCGCGTGCGCACGCGTCTTCCTACCGACTGGAACTCTTCGCCGCGGACAACGCGGAGGTGGGATAAAGTGATCGCGAGCACGAAGGACCTCAGCTGCCCGACCACGCGCATGACAGACGGGGATTGCGCGAGGGCGGGAACCGGGAAGGAGAAGCCATGAGTACTGCATCAGACATCGTCGCCGGTCTCGGCGGCCAGGAGAACATCACCGACCTCGAGCCCTGCATCACGCGTCTGCGCGTCGAGGTGGCCGACCAGACGAAGGTGGATGAGGAGGCGCTGCGAGCGGCCGGCGCCTTCGGCGTGGTGCGTTCGGGCCGCGTCGTCCAGGTCGTCGTGGGGCCCACGGCGGACAGCCTCGCCTCGGAGATCGCAGCGCTCTGAACTGATCGCCCCGTTCCCGGAGGGTCTGCGCACCCGCCCGGCTCCGGCACCTGCAACGCGGAGCCGGGCGGGCTGCCTTTCCCCGCACAGTGGTGGGCGCATGTCGGGAAGTGCGTCCCGATCTCGCCGTCCGCTCCGCTGATCGCCGACCGGCTGCGCGTTCCTGGGCACATGGTCCCGGGCGGCTCAACGGCAGTCGCGCCATCGCGCGGCTTCACGGTGAAACAGTTGTAGAAAAACGTCAGGAGAACGGTGCGGCGGGTGCACAACCCTTAGCCGCTAGGGCACACTTGGACACTGCTAGTCCTGCTAGCGCCCGCCTTCCGATCCGACCCATCCATCCCCAGGGGTGATGGCGGAGCGCAACCCTGCTCCACGCCCGCTCCATGGCGCTCCATCGCACATCTGCTCACGCAAGGCTGACCCACGCACATGAACGAGTTCAACGACGACCTGTTACCTGCTTCCGAGAGCCTCAAGCAACTGGCTGAGGCGTACGGTGTCTCCACCGAGTACTGGGACTATCACGGCAACCTTGCCTCACCCTCAAGCGCCACCCTCAGGGCCGTGCTGGCCGCGTTAGGGGTGAGCATCAACTCCGAGGAGGAGATAGAGCGCGCTCTACGAGAGGTCGAGGACGCCCCCTGGCGGCAGGCGCTTGCCCCCACGATCGTCAGCCGCGGCGGTGTGGAGTCCACCGTCCCCGTCTACGTGCCCGACGGCGCCGAGGTGCGGGTGCGCGTCGAGCTCGAGAACGGGGATGTCCGTGAGCTGACTCAGACAGAGGACTGGACCGTGCCCCGTGAGGTGGACGGCGTCAAGCGCGGCCGTGCCTCCTTCATCCTCGGAGCCGATCTGCCCCTGGGGTGGCACCGGATCATCGCCGAGGTCAGCCCCGGCTCCACGGACCAGGCGGTCCCGCAGGGGGCTCATGCCGCGCCGCCCGCCGACGGCGAGGCGGAGACCATCACCGTGACCTCGGCGCTGGCGGTCACCCCCAACCACCTCGATCTGCCCGAGTCTCTCGGAGACCGGGGCTGGGGGGTCATGACCCAGCTGTACTCGACCCGCTCGCGCGGGTCGTGGGGGACCGGTGACACCGACGATCTCACTGAGCTCGCCGCCTTCCTGGGGGACCAGGGAGCCGACTTCCTGCTCATCAATCCGCTGCACGCGGCTGAGCCGGTGGCGCCGATGACCCACTCGCCCTACCTGCCGGTGACACGTCGCTTCGTCAACCCCCTCTACATCCGGCCGGAGAACATCCCCGAGGTGGCCCGTCTGTCCGGCCCCAAGCGCTCGCTGGTGCAGTGGGCCTTCGAGGAGGTCAAGGACAGTGACCTCAGCGCCGAGCCGATCGACCGCGACGCGGTGTGGAAGGCCAAGCGCGAGGCCCTCGAGGTCATCTTCGCCGCCGGTCGCTCCTACTCCCGTCAGCGAGACTTCGAGCGCTTCCGGGCCGAGCAGGGCGAGGGGCTGGAGCGCTTCGCCCTGTGGAGCGCGCTGGTGGAGAAGCACGGGTCCCTGGAGAACTGGCCCGCCACGCTGCGGGAGGCGGACTCCGCCTACGTCGCCAACGAGGCGCACCAGCTGGCCGAGCGCATCGACTTCTTCGCCTGGCTGCAGTGGATCGTCGATGAGCAGCTGGCTCGCGCCCAGGCCGAGGCCCTGGCCTCGGGGATGGCCCTGGGCATCATGGACGACCTCGCTGTGGGAGTGCACTCGCAGGGGGCTGACGTGTGGTCCAACCCGGAGGCCTTCGCCTCCGGAGTCACCGTGGGTGCTCCGCCGGACATGTATAACCAGCAGGGGCAGAACTGGTCCCAGCCGCCGTGGAACCCCGAGTACCTGGCGCGCACCGCCTACGCCCCTCTGCGTGACATGGTGCGCACGGTCCTGCGTCACGCCGGCGCACTGCGCGTGGACCACATCATCGGCCTGTTCCGCCTGTGGTGGATCCCCGAGGGCATGGGTGCGGACCACGGCGCCTACGTGCGCTACGACCACGAGGCCATGCTCGGCGTCGTCCTGCTGGAGGCTCACCGGGCCGGCGCCGTGGTCATCGGTGAGGACCTGGGGACCGTCGAGCCCTGGGCGCGCGACTACCTGGCCAGCCGCGGTGTGCTGGGAACCAGTGTCCTGTGGTTCGAGAAGCAGCACGACGGCTGGCCCCTCCAGCCCCAGGACTACCGCAGGCTCGCCCTGTCCACGGTCAACACTCACGATCTTCCCCCGACTGCCGGCTACCTGGCTGACGAGCACGTCGATCTGCGTGAGCGCCTCGGCCTGCTCACCGAGCCGGTCGAGCAGGTGCGCACCGAGGCGCGCATCGAGCGCGACCGGATGACCGCCCGGTTGCGCGAGCACGGCCTGCTGGGGGATGCCCCCACCGAGCGTCAGGTCGTCGAGGCCCTGCACCGCTACGTGGTGCGCACCCCCTCGGTACTGGTCGGCGTCGCCCTGGTCGACGGCGTGGGGGAGCGGCGCGCTCAGAACCAGCCCGGCACCGACCAGGAGTACCCCAACTGGCGGATTCCTCTGGCCGACGGCGCGGGCGAGGTCGTCCTGGTCGACGACCTGCCCGAGAACGCACGCCTGAACAGCCTGCTGAGCGTCGTGCGCGAGGAGATGGCTTCTCGGGACTGATGCCACCACCGGCTCCACGCCCACTGGGCTGCAGACGGGCCTGAGGCGGGCGAAGTGCTGAGACGCTGTGGCCCCGGCCGTCACGATGACGGCCGGGGCCACACACTAAGCGGTCGAGGTCCGATGAGACCGGGCGCCCGTTCGGGTCTACGCCCAGGTCATGAGCGTGTCGCCGGCTGCCATCATGCGGCCTGGTGACACGGGCTCCAGATCAGTCTCATCACCCTCCAGGGCGATGACGGGGACGATCGGGTTGAGTCCGCCGGCCTCGATCTGAGCCGGTGACCAGCTGATGACTCGGCTGCCCGCATCGATGGTGTCTCCCTCACCGGCCAGGAGGGTGAAGCCCTTGCCCCCCAGATTCACGGTGTCCAGCCCCAGATGGACCAGGACGCTGTGGCCGTCGTCGTTGGTGATGACGTAGGCGTGGGGATGGATCTTCGTGATGGTTCCGCTGATCGGTGCCAGGGCGCTGACCTCGCCCCCGTCAGCGGTGTCCGGGGTGATGGCCACACCGGGGCCGACGATCTTGCCGGAGAAGACGGGGTCGGGAACGTCGCCGAGAGCGACGACGACGCCGGATACCGGCGACTGGACGGTCAGGCTCACCGCAGGTCCTCGATGTCCTCCGCGATGGTGTCCGCGTTGGGGCCGACCACGACCTGCACGATATCGCCGAGCTTGACGACACCGTGCGCTCCCGCGGCCTTCAGGGCCGGCTCGTCCACGAGGGAACCGTCCTCCAGCTCGCAGCGCAGCCGCGTGATACAGGGCTCGATCTCCACGATGTTGTCGAATCCTCCGAGGGCGTCGACGATGCTCTGTGCCTGAGACATGGGTTCCTCCTGGGTCTGCCCGGGCGGGTGCCGGGCTCGGTGGGTGATGGTGCCGAGATGAGGCGTCAGGACATGGGCAGGTGCAGTCAGGTGCGGCACCTTCGCCGGTACCGGACTAATGGTCCATACCAGTACCCCATGGTACAGGCCGTCCGGAGGTTGTCCAGTATCGACCTGCAACAGCTCGATAAGGCTACGAGCGGTCCGGGCGGAAGGCGGGTTTGGGGGCGGCCACCGGAACCCACAGGGTGTAGCGGTCGGCGCGGAACAAGGTACGCGAGTAGTCGATGGCGCAGTGCTCGTGGAAGGTGCGCCGAGTGATGTCCAGGGTCGGGGCGCCCTCGGGGACGGAGAGCAGCGCTGCCTCCTGGGCCGTGGCTGCGTGGGCCTCGATCATGTCCTCACCCCACTGCGGCGCCAGGTCGGCCTGGGTCAGCTCGGCGTAGACCGAGAAGTTCGGGCTGGTGCGCAGCAGGTTGGGCAGAAGCGCAGCGGGGATCCAGTTCTCCTCGATCGCCATGGGGATGGCGTTGGCGGTCAGCAGGCGACGCAGGTGGTGGACCTCGGCTCCGGCCTCGAGCTCGAGCGCCTCCGCCACGGTCTCATCGGAGGAGACGGTCTCGGCCTGCAGCATGACGACACCTGGCTCCATCCCGCGGCGCTGCATCTCCTGGGTGAAGGAGGTCAGCCGAACCTGCAGGTCGAGCTTCGGGGGCGCTACGAAGGTCCCCTTGCCCTGGTGGCGCTCCAGGACACCGTCGACGACGAGGGTGTCAATGGCCTGGCGCACGGTCATGCGGGAGACCTCGAACTGCTCGCACAGCTCGCGCTCGGAGGGCACCGGGCTGCCGTTGGCGAGCCCGTTCCTGACCAGGTCCAGCAGGTAATTGCGCACGATGACGTACTTTGCCGGCTTCTTGCCTGCGTTCTTGGGCATGGGACTCCCCTGGTTGACAGTGGGTGGAGGCAGCCAGGGCAAGGGGGATGGCTGCGACCACTGCTTCCGCTGTGTCACATCGACTTTCATCTCATTATGGCCGACGAGTGCGCCCCGCGCTTGACATTGAAGGTTCTATCGGTTTTTCTGGTGGCACTGGTCCAGACGTGTTCGGTGTCGATCCGTCCCGACTACCACCGTCACGGTGGATATCTCTGACGCGGCAGTGCTGCCGCGCGATCCTGAACTGGAGAACACTCATGTCAGTCAAGAAGAAGACGGGCGGTGCCTTCGCCCTTGCCCAGCGTCTGGGGAGATCTCTGATGCTGCCCATCGCCACGCTCCCGGCAGCGGGTCTGCTGCTGCGTCTGGGGCAGGCGGACATGCTGGGGGCCGAGGGGCTCGCCGCAAAGGTGTCCTGGCTGCAGCCCGTCGCAGACATCTTCAGTGCGGCCGGCGGGGCGGTCTTCGATAACCTGCCCCTCATCTTCGCCGTTGGCGTCGCCGTGGGATTCGCCAAGAAGGCTGATGGCTCCACCGGGGTGGCCGCACTGTTCGGCTTCCTCGTCTACCGCGCCGTCACCTGGACCATGTCCCCCATCATCATGGGCAAGCCCGCGCCGCTGAGCAAGGAGGCCCTCGACTGCCTCCACTCCTTCGATCCCGCCAAGGGAGAGATCGCTCAGGTCGGCCCCTGGAACCAGGGAATCAAGCTCTGTGACATCCCCACTCAGACGCCCATCAACTACGGGGTCCTGGGTGGCATTGTCATCGGCGTCGTCGCCGCCCTGCTCTGGCAGCGCTACTACCGCGTCAAGCTGCCCGACTGGCTGGCCTTCTTCGGCGGACGCCGCTTCGTCCCCATCGTCACCTCCGGCGCCTCCCTCGTCATCGCCCTGGTCATGTCGGCGCTCTACCCGGCCTTCAACTGGCTCATCAACGAGCAGCTCGGCGGCTGGCTCATCAACGCCGGAAACTCCAAGGGCATCGCCGGAGCCCTGGCGGTCTTCGTCTTCGGTACCGTCAACCGTCTGCTCATCCCCTTCGGCCTGCACCACCTGCTCAACTCTGTGCCCTGGTTCCAGCTCGGTTCCTGCCAGACGGCCTCAGGCGGTACTGCGCACGGTGACCTGACCTGCTTCTTCCAGGGTGTGGACGGTTCGAACTCCTGGACCGGCGGCTTCATGACCGGCTTCTTCCCGATCATGATGTTCGCGCTGCCCGCCGCCGCACTGGCCATCTGGCACACCGCCAAGCCCGCCAAGCGCAAGGCGACCGGTGCCCTCATGATCTCGGTGGCCCTGACCGCCTTCATCACCGGCATCACCGAGCCCCTCGAGTACGCCTTCGCCTACGTGGCCTTCCCGATCTACGCCGTCCACGCGGTGCTCACCGGGTCTTCTCTGGCGATCGCCAACCTGCTGGGTGCCAAGGACGGCTTCTCCTTCTCCGCCGGTGCGATCGACTATCTGCTCAACTTCGGCAAGTCCGCCGAGCTCTCCGGTGGTGTGGTTCGTGGCCCGCTCATGATCGTCATCATGGGGCTGGTGTACGCCGTCATCTACTACTTCCTCTTCAGGTTCCTCATCGTCAAGTTCGACTTCAAGACTCCTGGTCGCGAGGACGACGACGTCGACGCCTTCGCCGCCGCGCAGGCCGCCGCCGCCAAGTCCACGGGCAAGAGGGCCGCGGAGTCATCCGGGCGCTGAGCGATGCGGGTGCCGGGATGTCGGGGCCGGCACCTCACGAGCTGGGGCCGAGTGCGTCATGCGCTCGGCCCCAGCTCATTGCCCTGTCCTGAGCCCGCTGAGGGCCGGAGTACGACGCGGCTACTGCCTGCTCCGGCTCTCAGCGGCCTGCGCCCTGGCCACGCGCAGCGTGTCGTCGAGGTTCTCGCGCACGATCCGTCGCAGTGCGGCCGGGGCCTGGGCGTGGGACTCCAACCAGCCCGTCAGAGCGGCGGCCGGGTCCTCAGCGCCCGCCAGGCCCACCGTGGTACAGGACCACAGGCCCGTCAGCAGGTTCTCGGCCATGTGGAAGGTGCGCGAGGACCACACGGAGTCGATGGCCTCCACATACGCCCCCACGAAGGGAGCCAGCAGCTCGGGGTGGCGCTCGACATTGGTCAGGCCCCGCAGGACGCGCACCTGGGTCTCGTTGGGCATGGAGGCATCGTCGACGAGGGCCCGCCAGGTGGCCTGCTTCGCCTCCGGGGTCGGAATCGACGCCCGGGCCTCCGCGGCGCGCTCGCGTCCCGTGGTCGTGCGGTCCCTGGCCTCCTCGGTGCGGATCTGCTCCTGCCCGCTGTGGCCGGCGGCGACCAGACCGATCAACAGGTCCCAGCGCAGGTCCTGGTCGATGCCGAGTCCGTCAAGAGTCTCGTTTCCCTCCAGAAGGCCGGCGACGACGTCGAGTTGCTCATCGGTGACGGCGTGAGCGGCCAGGGCCCGGACCAGCTGGAGCTGCTTGTCGCTGCCGGGCTGGGCCGCCCGCGCCAGCCCCAGCAGCCGGTCGGCGGTGCCCGGGGCGAGGTCGCGGCGTACGGCCGGGGGCAGGAAACCGGACAGGCAGGTGGTGATACGTCCCAGCAGTCCCTGGATGACCGAGGAATGCTCCTCCACGCCCAGCGCCCGCAGGGCAGCGTCGAGGAAACGGGAGGCGGCGAGCTCGCCGTCGCGCACCATGTCCCAGGCCGAGGCCAGGACGATCGAGCGCGGCAGGGAGTCGGTGAAGGTCTCGATGTGCTCGAGGCCGAAGGACAGTGAGTCCTCATCGAGGCGGACCTTGGCGTAGGTGAGGTCGTCGTCATTGAGGACGAGGACATCCGCCCGCTTGGCGCCGACCAGCTCGGGAACCTCGGTCAGCGCGCCGTCGACATCGAGCTCGATGCGGTTGGTGCGCTCCAGGCGCGCCTCGGCTCCCTGGCCGGTCAGGTTGTAGCAGCCGATCGCCACCCGGTGTGGGCGCAGCGAGGCCGGTGAGTCGGCGGGGATCTCCTGGCGGACGGCCGTCTGGGTGATGAGGCCGTCGGCGTCGGTGGTCAGTTGCGTGCGTAGGGTCGTCACACCGGCCTCCTGGAGCCACAGGCGGGTCCAGGTACTCAGGTCGCGTCCCGAGACCTCCTCCAGCTCGCGGAGCAGGTCGCTCAGCTCGGCGTTGGCGTAGGCGTGTGCCGCCAGGTAGCGCTGGATGCCGGCGAAGAAGTTCTCCCGGCCCACGTATCCCACGAGCGCGGCCAGGACCGAGGCCCCCTTGGCGTAGGTGATTCCGTCGAAGTTGACCTCGACGTCGTGCAGGTCGTGGATCTCCGCGGCCACGGGGTGGGTGGAGGACAGCTGATCCTGGTTGTAGGCCCACCCCTTCTCCAGGGTCTGGAAGGTCGTCCAGGCCTGGTTCCAGCGGGTGATCTCGGCGGTGGCCAGGGTGGAGGTGTACTCGGCGAAGGACTCGTTGAGCCATAGGTCGTTCCACCAGGTCATGGTGACCATGTCCCCGAACCACATATGGGCCAGCTCGTGCAGGATCGTCACGGCTCGCCGCTCCACGCGGGCCTCGACGGGCCTGGAGCGGAAGATGTAGTCGTCGCGGTGGGTGACGCAGCCGGCGTTCTCCATCGCTCCGGCGTTGAACTCGGGAACGAAGATCTGGTCGTACTTGGTGAAGGCGTAGGGGGTGGCGAACAGGTCCTCGTAGTAGGCGAAGCCCCGCTTGGTCAGGTCCAGGATCTCCTCTGAGTCCATGTGCTCGACCAGGCTCTTTCGGCAGTAGACCCCCAGGGGCACGATGCGGCCGTCTCCAGCGACGTACTCGTCGGTCGCACCGACATAGGGCCCGGCGACGATGGCCGTGACGTAGGAGCTCATGGGCTCGGTGGGGGCGAAGGCGAAGGTGTGGGCATCCCCTGAGCCGTCGGAGGCCTTGGTGGGAGTCGGTTCAGGAGTGGGGGAGTTGGACAGCACCGTCCAGCTCGACGGCGCGGTGACGGTGAAGGTGAAGGAGGCCTTGAGATCGGGCTGCTCGAAGACGGCGAACACCCGCCGGGAGTCGGGGACCTCGAACTGGCTGTAGAGATAGGTCTCGCCATCGGCCGGGTCGGTGAAGCGGTGCAGCCCCTCTCCGGTGTGCATGTAGGCGCAGTCGGCGACGACGACCAGCTCATTGTCCGCGGCCAGATCCTTCAGCGCGATACGCGAGTCCGCGTAGACCTCGGCTGGGTCCAGAGGGGCGCCGTTGAGCGTGATGGAGCGGACCGTCGGTGCGACGAGGTCGATGAAGGTGGAGGAACCCGGTGTGGCCGTGAACCGCGCCGTGGTAGTGGATCCGAAGACCGTCTCGCCTCGCGTGAGATCGAGGACGACGTCATAGCTCTGGGTCCGTACGGTTGCGCTGCGCTCGGCGGCCTCAAGACGAGTCAGGTTCTGGCCGGGCATAAGAACTCCTGTCTGAGAGGGATGCGCGGCCCATGGGGGCGCGCCGGGCGATTGTCTCACCTTCTGATCGGCACCGGCAGTGCCTGGGGTACGGCACGACGCTGCCGGGGGACGACACGTGGCGTGTCGTCCCCCGGCAGCGACGCTGTTCCCATGGAAGCGGGAACGTCAGCGGATCAGGTCACATGCGGCTCAGGCCTTGTTACGGCGACGCAGCACCAGGGCGGCGCCTCCTGCCACGACCAGGAACGCGGCGATCCCGCCGAAGAGCATGCCGTTGGCACCGGTACGGGCCAGGGACCCGTCGCTGTCCTTGGTGGTCTCACCGCCGGCCCGGTTCTCCGAGGAGGAGTCCTTGGCGCTCGAGCTCAGGTTGTTGCCCTTGTCGGCCCCAGCCTTGTTGTCACCGGCCTTGGCCTGCTTGTCTCCACCGGCCTGCTTGTCGCTGCCAGCGTTGGCGTTGCTGTTGCTTCCGCCGTTGTTGCCGCCACTGTTGTTCTCGGTGGTCTTCTTCTCGCTGGCCTTCTGCTCGGTGGTCTTGTCGCCGCCGGCCTGCTTGTTGCCGCCACCGTTGTTCTCAGAAGCCGAGCGCTCAGTGGTGTTCTGCTCAGTGGTCTTCTGTTCAGTGCTCTGGCGCTCGGATGTCGAGCGCTCAGTGGTGTTCTGCTCCGAGTTCTGACGCTCGGAGGTGGAACGCTCGGTGGTCTTCTGCTCGGAGGTCTTGTCGCCACCGCCGTTGTTCTCGGTGGTCTTCTGCTCCGTGGTCTTGTCACCACCGCCGTTGTTCTCGGTGGTCTTCTGCTCGGAGGTCTTGTCACCGCCACCGTTGTTCTCGGTGGTCTTCTGCTCAGTGGTCTTGTCACCGCCACCGTTGTTCTCGGTGGTCTTCTGCTCCGTGGTCTTGTCGCCACCGCCGTTGTTCTCGGTGGTCTTCTGCTCCGTGGTCTTGTCGCCGCCACCGTTGTTCTCGGTGGTCTTCTGCTCGGAGGTCTCGGTCTCGGTGGTAGAGCGCTCGGAGCTCGCGATGGTGAAGGTGTGCTGTGAGACCGTGGTGACGGTCTGGCTGGTGGCCGTCTCGCTGTGGTGAGAGCCGGTCAGCACCAGGACGTACTCCCCGTCGGGGGCGTCAGTGGGAGCGGGCAGGTTGCCCGTGAGGTTACCGTTGGCGTCAACCGTCAGCTCACCAAGGGTGTAGCTGACGCTGGAGTCGCTCTTGCTCCTGAGGAGGACCGTGACCTTCTCGCTGGCGTAGAAGCCCTGGGCGTGGAAGGTGAAGGTCTGGGACTGGCTCTCCGTGCGGGCGGAGACCTCGTAGGAGCCGGAGATACGCGTGTCGTCGAAGTAGATCTGCGTCTGCTGCTGCTTGGTGACCTGGGTCATCTCAGTCTTGTCACCGTAGGTCATGCAGCCAGCGCCAATGGTCCACCCGTCAGTGGTGGTGGCGGTGGTTGTGCCGATGGACTTGATGAGCGCCGCCAGGTCGAGGTCGGAGGTCCAGCTGCCGTCCGCAGCCGCCTCGGTCTTGACGACGTCGGAAACGGAGCCGTCAGGTGCGTACAGCGCGATGCCGACGGTGGCCTGCTTCCCGGTGCAGCCGGTTCCCGAGATGGTGAAGGACGTGTTGGTGCTGGAGGAGGCGAAGGTCTTCTCCTGAGTGATCTTGAAGCTGCTGCCAGCGGCGGTCTTGCCGGGGGCCGGAGTGGCCTCGCCGGTCTTGCTGGGAGCCGGGCTGGGCTGAGCAGGTTTGCCGGGGGGCGTGGTGGCCTCGGCGGTGCTGCTGGGGGTGCTCGAGCTGTTGCTGTTGGAGCTGTTGGCGAGAACGGGGGAGGCAATGAGCGAGGCTCCGGTCATTGCGGCCACCGCGCTGGCTGCGGCCAAGGGGCGTCCAAGACGCATGTGTCCTCCTAGGTCTGACGGGGGGAACGATGGTTGCCGACGATCCGATTCTTCGTCGACTCGTTATCTACCGTAACGATGAATAGGGCGAGGGCGTGGGTCTCTGAGGTGATACCAGCCACATGTGGGAGTGTCCTCGCTCACGTGAAAATATGGGGTGGTTGTGTCAGGAGGGCGACGAAAGGCTGATATGGCGGGAAACCCTCGGGGTCTCTCCGGTGAGTGACTAGGCGCCCGCTGGCCGACAGGTTTTGGGCGTGTACCCGTAGCCGGCCAGCAGATCGCGCGACTCCTGGTTGGGGGAGACGATGATCGACTCATCCCGAGGCCCCGTCGGAAGGTCGATGACCGTCGTGGTTCCGGCCCGTCCGGCTTTGGAGGCGCTACGTCCCAGTGAGACCAGGTCTGCGAGCCCGGTACCTGAGTCCAGGGTGATGTTCCCGGCCACGGTGTGCGCCAGCTGATGGAGCGAGACGGGGTTACTGGCCCTCTGCCCGATGGCGGACAGTACGGCCTGCATGACGGTGGCCGTGGACTGGCTGCGGCGTTGGGCACCGTCGGCCTGGCTCATGGCCACCCAGCTGCCGTCGCGCAGGATCTCCGGGTGCCGTGAGCGGACAAGGGCCAGGGCGTCGATCCCACTGAGCCGGTGGCGGCCTGCGGAGGTGAGGTTCAGACCGGTGTAGGCATCTCGAACCGGCTCGGGGATGTCCACCTCAACGCCTCCAAGGGAATCGATGATGGTGGCGAACTGAGCCATGTCGATGGTTACCAGATGCGTGGTGGGGATTCCCAGGCCGGTGCACAGGGCGTTGACCGTGTTCT
>ERZ772999.176-NODE-176-length-40958-cov-5.162800_pt1 | contig 40958 bp, 27 predicted proteins | sample MGYA00511467_ERZ772999 | MGnify/ENA primary metagenome ERZ772999 (study PRJEB29015, sample SAMEA2738064) | human oral metagenome | biome: human oral; feature: human-associated habitat; material: saliva | place: China | collected 2218 ... | reverse complement strand
AAAAAACGTAACTTTGCCCCAACTTACATTCATCCACCCGCAATCCATCCACACAAGATGAAACGCAAATTCCTCACTCTCTGCCTCGGTCTGGCCTTTGCCGCCGTGGCCTTCGCCCAACAAGGGCCGAAGTACGTGTTTTACTTCATCGGCGACGGCATGGGCGTGAACCAAGTGAACGCCACCGAGACCTATCTGGCCGCCGTCGAGGGTCGTCGCGGCATCAAGCCCCTCACCTTCCCGAGTTTCCCCAACGTAGCCCTCGTCAACACGCAGAGCGACAGCCACGGCATCACCGATTCGGCTGCCGGCGGCACGGCTTTGGCCACAGGTCGCAAGACCTACAACAACGCCATCGGCGTATTGCCCGACAGCATCACGCCCATCACCTCGATTGCCGTGTGGGCCAAAGACGCCGGCGCCGCAGTGGGCATCGCCACCAGCGTGAGCGTGGACCACGCCACCCCCGCTTGCTTCTACGCCCACCAGAAGCACCGCAAAATGTACGCCGAGATCGGTCGCGACCTGGTGAAATCGAACTTCGACTTCTTCGCCGGCAGCGATTTTCTCAAGCCCGCGCCCCTCACCTCCGGCGAAGCTGACCTCTACACCCAAGCCCGCAACGCCGGATTCACCATTGCCAACGGCAAAGAAGAGTTCAACAACACCTGGCGCAAGGCCAAACGCATGATCTACCTCCAGAGTCGCGAGGCCAATCACCGCGACAGCACTTCGCTGCCCTACGCGCTCGACCGCAAACCCGGCGACCTCACGCTGGCCGACATCACCCGCGGCGCCATTGACTTCCTGTTGAAGAAAAATCCCTCCAAGTTCTTCTGCATGATCGAGGGCGGCAAGATCGACTGGGCGTGCCACACGAACGACGCTGCGCCGATGGTGCACGAAGTGGTGGACACCGACGAAGCCGTGCGCGTGGCTTATGAGTTCTACAAGAAGCACCCGAAAGAAACCCTCATTCTCATCACCGCCGACCACGAGACGGGCGGCCTGGCGCTGGGCAACGGCGGCTACGACCTCGACCTCCGTCTGCTCGCCGCCCAGACCATGAGCAGCTACAACTACACGGCGCGCCTCAAATACCTGCGCCGCACGAAGGGCGACGCCTTCACCTGGGACCTGGTGCGCAAGGATCTGGAAGTGAACTTCGGTTTCGGCACGAAAGTGCAGCTCACGCGCGACGAAATCGAGTCGCTTCGCAAAGCCTACACCGACTTGGTGGAAGGACGCGACAAGGGTGCTGAGTCACTCTACGCCTCGGAGAGCGGTCTGTCGGCGCTGGCCAAGCGCATTCTGGCCCAACACGCCCACGTGGCCTGGACCACGGGCGGCCACACCGACGGCTACGTGCCCGTCTTCGCCATCGGCGCGGGCGCAGAGCGCTTCCGCGGTCGCATTGACAACACCGAAATCCCCAAAATCGTGGCCCGTCTGGCCGGCTACAAGCTGCCTGCCGGACTTTAACGCCCGTTTTTCGCCCTTGGCCCTGTGGGCGCGTCACACGGCACCCGCAGGGTCTGAAAAAGTCCCCCGTTTTCCACCGGAAGCGGGGGATTTTTCGATCGCATCTCCCCGTTTTTCTCGAAAACCCGCGCCGTTTGCAGCCGTATCGGGCGGGCGGTGAGCAGCGAAACGCGGCATTTGGAAGAGCGAAATTTCAAGGATTCGTTTTTTCTGTGTACTTTTGCCCTAGCAACCAGCCCACCAACACTATGCTCATCATCGGAATCGCGGGCGGCACGGGGTCGGGCAAGACCACCGTCGTGCGCAAAATTGTGGAAAGTCTGCCGGCCAACGCCGTAGCCGTCATTCCTCAAGACTCATACTACAAACACCAATGGGATGTGCCCGAGGAGCGTCGCAAACTCACGAACTTCGACCACCCCAACGCCTTCGACTGGCCGCTGCTCACGCACCAAATCGAACAACTGCGCCACGGTGTGGCCATCGAACAGCCCACTTATTCCTACCTCACGTGCACGCGCTGCAAAGAAACCATCCACGTAGAGCCGCGCGACGTGATCATTGTGGAGGGAATCATGGCCCTCTACGATCGCGACCTACGCGAACAGATGGATCTCAAGATCTTTGTCGACACTTGTCCCGACGAACGGCTGCTCCGCGTCATCGAACGCGACATTGCCGAGCGAGGTCACCCGCTGGAAATGCTGATAGAAAAATATCGCAACGTGCTCAAACCCATGCACGACGAGTTTATCGAACCCTCCAAGCAACATGCCGACATCATCTTGCCCAACGGTGGCGACAACTCGCGCGCCATCGCCATGATGCAGCAATACATTCGCTCGGCCTTCCGCCGCAACCAGTTGGCCGAAGCCTTCGGCGAATGATCTCTCCCCGCGCCGCCACCGGTTGCCCCCTCGAACAGACATGACGCAAAAGGAAAAATATCCGCTCCTCTCCCGCATCGACAGCCCGTCGGACCTGCGCAAACTGCGCCTTCGGCAGCTGCCGCAGCTCTGCCGCGAACTGCGTGCCGACATCCTCGACGAACTGTCGCAAAATCCCGGCCACCTAGCCTCTAGCCTCGGCACTGTCGAACTGACGGTGGCGCTGCACTACGTGTTTTCCACGCCCGACGATCGCATCGTGTGGGACGTGGGACACCAAGCCTACGGGCACAAAATTCTCACCGGGCGCCGCGACACGTTCCACACCAATCGCTGCTGGGGAGGCGTGCGGCCTTTTCCCTCGCCGGCCGAGAGCGAATATGACACCTTCGCGTGCGGCCACGCCTCCAACTCGATTTCGGCCGCGCTCGGCATGAGTGTGGCCGCCATGCAGCGCGGCGAGACCGACAAGCACGTGGTGGCCGTCATCGGCGATGGGGCCATGAGTGGCGGCCTGGCCTTCGAAGGGCTCAACAACGTGAGCGAGACGCCCAACAACCTGCTCATCATCCTCAACGACAACGACATGAGCATCTCCAACTCGGTCGGGGGGATGAAACGCTACCTGCTCAATCTCCACACCTCCTCGGCCTACAACGGTTTGCGCAATCGTTTGGCGCGCCGCCTGGAGAGCTGGGGCCTGCTGCCCCCCTCGCGCCGCAAACGCCTCATTCGTCTCAACAATGCCTTCAAGTCTTTTCTCTCGTCGGAGCAAAACATATTCGAAGGCCTCAACATTCGTTACTTCGGTCCCTACGACGGTCACGACGTGATCTCGCTCGTTCGGCTGCTTCGCGCCCTGCGCCCCATGACGGGTCCGCGTTTGCTGCACATCAAAACGGTGAAAGGCAAGGGCTACGACCGGGCCGAGAGCGACCCCGTGGTGTGGCACGCGCCGGGCAAGTTCGATTGTGAAGCGGGCGTGCGGCTTGTTGCCCCCCCTGCCGGTGACACCCCGCCGAAATTCCAAGACGTGTTCGGCGAAACGCTCGTGGAACTGGCACGCGCCAACGATCGCATCGTGGGCGTCACGCCGGCCATGCTCACCGGTTGCAGCATGCACCTCATGCAATGCGCCTTTCCCGAACGCACCTTCGACGTGGGCATCGCCGAAGGCCACGCCGTCACCTTCTCGGCGGGGATGGCCAAGGAGGGGATGGTGCCTTTCTGCAACATCTACAGCGCCTTTGCCCAACGCGCCTACGACAACATCATCCACGACACGGCTTTGCTGCGTCTGCACGTGGTGTTCTGTCTCGACCGCGCGGGCCTGGTGGGCGAAGACGGCCCCACCCACCACGGTGCCTTCGACATTGCCGCCCTGCGCACGGTGCCCAATCTCACCCTCTCCTCACCGATGGACGAATGCGAGCTGCGGCGCCTCATGTACACGGCGCAATTGTCCGAGAGCGGTCCCTTCGTGATTCGCTACCCCCGCGGTGCCGGTTCGCGCACCGACTGGCGGTGTCCGCTCGAAGCCGTCGAAATCGGTCGCGGCCGCCTCTTGCGGCGCGGCGACGGCTCACTGGCCGTGCTTACCTTCGGCCCCTTGGGCGCAGAAGTGGCCACGCTCCTCGAGCGGTTGGCCGCCGAACATCCCGCCGCCCCGGGTGCACTCGACTTCGAGGGCGGCGCACCGGCTGACGGGCGCATCACACACGTCGATCTGCGCTTTGCCAAACCACTCGACGAGACACTCATTATAAATATTGCGCGCCACCATCGCCACGTCATCGTGATCGAAGACGGCGCCCGCGAAGGCGGCATCGGTTCGGCCGTGCTCGAACTGCTCTCCGACCGCAATATCACCGTGCCGCTCCGGCGCTTCGGACTGCCCGACCGCTTCATTGAGCACGGCAGCGTGGCTTTGCAGCGCGCCGACTGCGGAATGGACAGCGAAAGTTTCGCCCGCGCCTTCGTCGAAGCCCTCACCTCGACCGACGGCTCGCAATCCTGATGCCGTCGCTCCCCACTCTTTTCCACCTGCGCCCCGACGCCCGCCGATTTCCCGACCGCCCGGCGTCGCCACCGGCGCACCACCGGCGCTCCGCGCCCCATTTTCACCCATTTTTTCCATGCGCATCGTAATAGCCGGCGCCGGCGAAATCGGCAGCCACTTAGCCAAACTCCTTTTCAAGGACGGTCACGACGTAACCCTCATCGACGAACAGCAACAACGCCTCAACAGCGTTTCCTCGTGCGTCGATCTGCTCACGCTCTGTGGTTCGCCCGGTTCGATCACCCAACTTCAGGAAGCCAACGTCAAAGGTGCCGACCTCTTCATCGGCGTCACGCCCGACGAGAGCCGCAACATCACCTGCTGCATGCTGGCCAAGAAGCTCGGAGCCCGCAAGTGTGTGGCGCGCGTCGACAACGCCGAGTACACCGCCCACGACTACGAGGATTTTTTCCACACCGTCGGCATCGATAGTGTGATCTATCCCGAGATGCTCGCCGCCGCCGAAATCAATCACCTCATTGTTCGCCCCTGGGCCCGCCAGTGGTGGGAGGTGCAAGGGGGCAAGCTCCTGCTCTTCGCCGTGAAAGTGCGTCGCGGCGTCGAAATTCTCAACCGCCCCCTGGCCGAAATCGCTTCGCCCTCCGACCCGTTCCACATCACCGCGGTGAAACGCGGTGGCGCCACCCTCATTCCGCACGGAAACGACTGCTTGGAAGAGGACGACCTGGTGTTTGTCATGACCACCCCCTCACATGTCAACTTCGTTCGCGAACTGCTGGGCAAAGCCCACGGGCCCGAGACCCACAGTGTGTTCTATATGGGCGCGGCCGACACGGTGATTCACAGTGTCAACACGCTTCCGCACCACATCAAAGCGAAGGTTTTCGAGCGCGACCCGTCGAAGTTCGACGCGATCACGGCTGCTATCACCAATCCGAAGTTCCTTTTGCTCAACGGCGACGGGCGCGACATTCGCGCGCTGCAGGACGAATATATCAGCCACGCAGAGGTTTTTGTCGCCGCCTCCGAAAATTGCGAGACCAACATCCTGGCTTGTCTCACCGCGCGGCGCATGGGCGTGCAAAAGACCATTGCTATGGTCGAAAACACGGATTATATTGCCATGGCCGAGCAACTTGACATCGGTTCGATCATCAACAAAAAAGCATTTGCTGCGGCTCACATCCACAGAATGCTCTTGAAAGCCGACGTCAAAAGCCTCAAAAGTTTTGATATCGCCAATGCCGACGTGATAGAATACAAGGTGCACGCCAATACCCGCATCACGCGCAAACCCGTAGCCCAACTCAATCTCCCGCCGAGCGTGAACATCGGCGGTTACCTGCGCGACGGCCAAGCGTACATGGTGAACGGCGACACCACTTTCGAAGAGGGCGACGTGGTTGTGCTCTTCTGTTTGAAAAATGAATTCCGCCGTCTCGAGAAATACTTCAATTGAATGCTCAATCTCCGCATCATAGCCCGCGCCCTCTCGGGCCTCATCCTCCTCGAAGCCGTGCTCATGGGCCTTTGCTACGCCCTAAGTTTCTATTACGGCGAATCAGCCCACCGCACCTGGCTCATTCCAATTGGCGCCTGCCTCGTGTCGAGTCTTGTGCTCAGCCTTTTGAGCCGGAAGGCCGATCCGGAATTCGGCCGTCGCGACGGCTATCTCGTCGTCTTCTCGACTTGGATCGTCTATTGCCTCTTCGGCATGCTCCCCTTCCTCACCGGTGGCGTCACCGACCGCGTGGCCGCGGCCTTCTTCGAGGCCATGTCCGGTTTCACCACCACCGGCGCCAGCGCCCTCGATCACATCGACGGCCTCCCCCACTCCATTCTCTTCTGGCGCAGCCTAACGCACTGGGTTGGCGGCATGGGCATCATCTTTTTCACCCTAGCCCTGCTTCCCGCCCTCGGGGTAGGCGAGCAGCAACTCTTTTCTGCCGAATCCACCGGGCTGAAATTGGGCAAACTTCACCCGCGTGTCTCCACCACCACCCACTGGTTGTGGAGCACCTACCTGTTGGTCACCGTGGCTTGTGCCCTGACCTACTATCTCTGCGGGATGAATCTCTTCGACGCCGTGAACTATTCGTTCGCCACCCTCGCAACCGGTGGCTTCGGCACCCACGGCGACAGCATCGCCTACTTCCATTCTCCGCTCATAGAGTACGCTTCTGTGGTGTTTATGATGCTCAGTTCTATCAACTTCACCCTACTCTATCTCCTCGTCTTCAAGCGTCGCTGGCGTCAAACCCTGCGCGACGAAGAACTCCGCCTCTACCTTTTTCTCGTATTCCTGGCCGTCGGGATCATCACGCTCAGCAAATGGCTCGAAGCCGGTGACCTGAGCGAACACGGCTTCCGCGAATCGCTCTTCAACGTCGTGTCATTGATGAGTACCACCGGTTTCACCACCGAAAACTTCCTCGTCTGGCCCCACCTCACGTGGATCATCCTCCTCATCATGTGCGTCATCGGCTCGTGTGCGGGCAGTACGTCCGGCGGCATCAAGGTGGTGCGCGTGCTCACGGCCGTAAAAATCATCCGCAACGAGTTTCGCCGCATTCTCCACCCGCGCGCCGTCCTCACCCTGCGCATCAATCAAGACAACCTCGGGCCCGAGGTCGTACAATCCATCTTTGCCTACACCTGTTTCTTCATTCTGCTCCTCACCATCGGGGTGAGTACGCTCATCATCATGGGGCTTCCCATGTTCGACGCCCTGGGGTTGAGCATCTCAGCCTACTCCAACGTCGGCCCGGGCCTGGGCTATGCCATCGGCCCCCTCGACTCCTGGAGTGCACTCCCCGACGGCGGGCTCTACATCAGCTCGTTTCTCATGATTGCCGGGCGCTTGGAAATCTTCGCCTTCATCATTCCCTTCGTTCCCTCCTTCTGGCGCGAATACTAATCCCCCAATCTCCCAACACATGCTACACACTCTCATCGTCAGCGGCCACACCGACCTCCACAACTCGGTGGCCAACCGCCGCATTCTCGACACCCTCGAGCGCGAACTCCCCGGTGCCGAAGTGCTCCGCCTCGATGCGCTCTACACCAACAAGCCCATCGACGTCCCGACAGAGCAAGATCGGTTGCGTCGCGCCGACGTGATCGTCTTCCAGTTCCCCCTTTTCTGGTTCAACATCCCCTCGCTCCTGCAGCGTTGGATGGAAGAAGTGTGGCTCCACGGCTTCTCGCACGGCACAAACGGCCATGCCCTGAAGGGTAAAAAGCTGCTGCTCTCACTCACCACGGGCGCACCGGCCGAAGTCTACACCCCCCAAGGCGCCGACGCCCCCGATTTCAGCGCCATGATGCAAAACCTTTGCACCGCCGCCGGCTTCACCGGTCTGGAATTCGCAGGCATCGAAAGCACCTGCGGCGTATCCTACGCCCTGCACACCGATCCCGCCCAACTGGCCGCCATCGAAGCCAAGGCCGACGCGCACGCACAGCGCCTCATCGCCCGCCTCCAATCGCTCTGACCCCATCGGACGCCACCGCTTGCCCGCCCGGTCGCCACGCCCCGGGCAAGCCCTCGGCACCCTCCCCCACCTTTGCCCATCACCTCTCCACCTCCTACATCTTTTCTCCACACATGAAACGCCTCCTCACCCTCCTTGTTCTCCTCGCCACGCTCAGTTTCACCAAGAGCCACGCCCAGTTCGACGCCGGCACGGGCTATCTCGCCGCCGGACTCTCGAACTTCAACCTCAACTACACCGACAAAGGTGGCATCCGCGCAGGATTCAACATCGACGGCGGCTACTTCCTGGCCGACTGCCTCATGGCGCGTGCCAGCTTCGGCTACAATCACTACAGCAAACACGACGATGCCGTCACCCTCGGCGCCGGTTTGCGCTACTACATCATCCAAAACGGGCTCTCCATCGGTACCGGTGTCGAATTCTCACACCATGCGCCCAACATCAACAACCTTCACATTCCCCTCGAACTGGGCTACACCTTCTATCTCAACCACTATGTGGCCATCGAACCCCAGGTGTTCTACAAAGTCTCGGTCAACGATTTCACCGGCGGGAGTGAAGTAGGCATGCGCCTCGGCCTGGGCTACTACTTCTAAGCCCCTCCGCCCCGCGCGTGCCCCGTTCGCAACCACCACCTCCCCCGTTTTCGCGTCTCCACTCCATGCAAATCTCCGAACTGGGCGAATTTCGGCTCATCGACCGCATCGCCTCCGCCCTCCCTCCCCTCCACGCTCACACCCTCCGCGGCATCGGCGACGACTGCGCCGTGCTCCGCCCCGAAGCCGGCGAAGTGTTCCTCTCCACTACCGACCTGCTCATGGAAGGCATCCACTTCGACCTCGTCTACTCGCCCTTGCGCCACCTGGGCTACAAGGCCGCGGTGGTCAACCTCTCCGATCTCTACGCCATGAACGCCACCCCGCGCCAATTGCTCGCCGGCGTGGCGCTCTCCAAGCGCTTTGCCGTCGAAGACGTCGACGAACTCTACGCCGGCATCCGTTTGGCGTGCCAACAGCACGAAGTCGACCTCGCGGGGGGCGACACCAGCGCCTCGCTCACGGGCCTCACCCTCAGCCTCACCGCACTGGGCACTGCACAACCCGACGACATCTGCGGCCGCGACGGCGCACAGGACACCGACCTCATTTGTGTGAGCGGAAACCTCGGCGCCGCCTATCTCGGACTCTGCCTGCTCGAGCGCGAAAAGGGCATCTACCTCTCGCAACTCCGCGCCGCCAAAAGCGAAGCCGCACGCCGCGCCCTGAACTTCGCCCCCGACTTCTCCGGGCGCGAATACCTGCTCGAGCGGTTCCTCAAACCCGAGGCACGCCGCGACATTATTCTCGCCCTACGCGCTGCCGACATCCGTCCCACCGCCATGATCGATGTGAGCGACGGACTGAGCAGCGAACTGCTCCACATCTGTCAGCGCTCGGGCGTGGGCTGTCGCATCTACGAAGACCGTTTGCCCATCGACTACCAGACAGCTGTGGCGGCCGAAGAGCTGAATCTCAACGTAAGCACCTGCGCGCTCAACGGCGGCGAGGACTACGAACTGCTTTTCACCGTGCCGCTCTCTGCCCACGAGCAGGTAGAAGCGCTCGACGACGTGAAAATCATCGGCCACATCACGCGTTCGGAGCTCGGCGCCCAATTGGTCACCCGCGACGGCAACGAATTCGCCCTCCGCGCCCAAGGTTGGGACGGCGTGAGCGACGAGCGAGCACCTGAAAACACCGACGACCGCGGCGAAGCCTGACCCTTCGCGCTCCCTCCGCCCCTCCCCCGCAGAAAAGATGCGGTGTTTTGGCGCAAAGCCCCCCGTTTTCACCGAAAAACGCCCGGTTTTTGTTCCTCGGCTCCGCATTTTTTCTGCACCTTGCGGGGTGCCCCCCTCCGCACCGCCCGCTTTCGCGCCGCAACGTCCCCCGACGGCGTCGCCTTCACACCGACCGAAAACAAGAGAAATGCACGTCGGTGTGCTTTATTCGAAAATAATTAGAGAAATGTTTGGCCGCTCCCGGCCTAATGCATAAATTTGCCATAACACCACCGTGCGAATCCGCCGCCCGACGGGTCGTTTTCGCACGCAGTGGGAATTCAGTCCACCACTTCTGAAAGAGAGACGTTATGAAGCAGATGATAATCCAGAACCCGTGGTCTCCTGATTTGGTTTCGCACACCTTTCGCGAAGCCTTCACCCCCGAACAGCGCGCGCGGCTCCTCGCTGCACAGCGCGAATACATCCTCCCGAAAGACGAAATCATCTATCGACAGGACGATGCGCCCCGCTACCTCTACTATGTGATGGAGGGCACCGTGCGGATCTACCGCGAAGGGCGCACCGAACGTGCACAAACCCTTCGATTCATCGGGCCGGGCGAAATATTTGGCTACCGTGCTGCGCTGGCCGACGAGCATTATGCGGCGAATGCTGCCACCCACTGCTCGACTACGCTCTTGGCCTATCCGATTTCGCTGGTGCGTCGGTTGCTCGACGAGTCGCCGCGACTCATGCGCCTGATCTTGCAACAGCTGGCGCGCGAACTCGGCACGGCCGATCGCCGACTCGTCACCCTCACCCAGGGCATGCTGCGCGAACGCATGGCCGAGACGCTCCTCTACCTCCATTCGACCTATGCCAATCCCACCAACCACCACGCGATTGGGCTCGCACTTACGCGCCGAGAATTGGCCGAACTCTCGAACATGAGCACCTCTAATGCCATCCGCACCCTCAAAGCGTTCGAACAGGAGGGGGCCATCTCCTTCGCCTCGCGCACGGTGCGCATTCTCGACGAGGCCAAACTCCGCGCCTTCGCACAACTCGGCTGACGGCGCCCCTCGGCCTTGCCCCCACTGCCCCGCTTCGCACCGCGGTTCTCCCCGGTGCCTGTCCTATTTGTGCCGACGCCGTCCTAGCTATCTCCCAACAAAAATCCCGCTTCCCTCTGTTGAGGGAAGCGGGATTTCGCATTTGCATGGGGCTGCACGCCGGGGCGCGACTCGAGGCGGCCGATGTTGCCGCACGACACGCCGAGGTGCTCCGCTCCGCGGGGGCCGAGCGCGGCCAATCGGGGGCAGACGGCTGTCCTAAGGGCGATCTATTTGTGCATGTCGAAGCTCGGCACGTGACGCATCTGGCTCAAAATCCAACGCTCGCGGCTGCGCATGTAAGGGCCGGGCGTTTTGCTGCTGAAACGCAGCGGGGCGGGCAGGGTCGCGGCGATGAGTGCACAGTTGCGGCGCGTGAGTTGCTGCGGCTCGCACCCGAAATTCCGACGGGCCACGGCTTTCACACCGTAGATGCCGTCGCCCATCTCGATGCTGTTGAGATAGACCTCCATGATGCGCTGCTTCGACCAGAAAAGTTCGATGAGCACGGTGAAATAGGCCTCAAAGCCTTTGCGCACCCACGAGCTGTTGGGCCAGAGAAACACGTTTTTGGCCGTTTGCTGAGAGATGGTGCTGCCGCCCACGCGGCGACCGCCCTCCATGCGCTGCACCAACGCGTTGCCGATGGCTTGGGTGTCGAAACCGTTGTGGACATAAAATTTCTGGTCCTCGGAGGCGATGACAGCCACGGGGAGCGAGGGAGGCATTTCGTCGAGCGACACCCAACTATGGTGCAGGCGCATGTGCTCGCCCCGACTCCATTGCTGCGCACAGCGGATGAGCATGAGCGGAGTCACGTAGACCGGCACCCAACGCAGCACGATAACCGACAGAATGCTCGACACAAAAAAGATGCCCAGCGCCCAACGACAGAAACGAAAGAACTTTTTCACTGCTTACTCGGAACAAAAAAAGCCGTGTCGCCCGACAAACGGACGACGCGACTCAATGAGGGTTGTCAAACTTCAGAAGGGGAGATCGTCATCTCCGCCGTCGGCAGCCTGCGGCTGGGGTTGGGGCACACCGGCTGCGGGAGCTTGGCCGTATTGTGCGGCGCCGGCCGCGGGCATCGTCACGCCGGGAGCGGCAGCTTGGGGGCCGACGGGAGCTGCACCGGGCACACCGGGCGCTTGTGCGGGCATCACGCGCCAGGCACGGATACTGTTGAACCAACGGCCCTGGTATTCGCGGGCATCAATGTCGAAGCTCACGGTCAATTCCTGGCCGGCTTTGATGTTAAACTGCTGGATTTTGTCGTCGCCAAACACGTCGAAGACCATGCGGCGGGGATATTGGTCGTGCGTCTCGAGCACATACGACTGCGAAGCCCAAGAATTGCCTGTGCGCGCGGACGTGCCGGAACGGCGCTCGAGTTCGAAAATGATTTTACCGGTAATTTCCATAGGTTACTTTGAATATTCAGATTGCGAAATTACGCTTTTGAGGCGAAAGGGGCAAACAAAACGCGGCCTTTGTCGCCGTCGGCGTGTGAGAAGTGGACGAAATGCCACCGGGGCGCGCAACTTCAATCGCCCAACAGGGTGGCGCGCTCAGGCAGATCGTAGTAGATTTCCTCATTGTTGCGCCAGGCGCGATCCACCACGAGGTATCCGCGCTCCATGCGGGGGGCAAGGAGTCGGCGGCCGTTGAGAAAAACATCGTCGGCCGCAACACCCGCCGGCAAACGCAGGTGAAGGCGCAGCCGGCTCCCGTCGGCGGGGAAACCGGCGAGACGATATTTCACGCGGCCCGTTTCGTAAATCTGATCCACGGTGCAATGCAGCGCGGGGGTGGAGACATTGATCATGCAATCGACGGGCAGGTTCACATAGAGGTCGGTGCCTTCGGCCGCAGCCACCCAGCCGAGCGAATTGAGCAGGGCTTGCGCGGCGGCGCGATCAGAGGGCGCCGCCGAAAGGAGGCTGTCGCGGCGCAGGCGTACGCTGTCGAGCGCGGCGGCCACGCGGGCATCGCCCGTCACCAGGAAGAGGCGGGCGAGGGTGTCGGGGGTGCAGCGCGAAAGGTCGGGGTGGCGCGCGGCAAGGCGGCGGAATTGGCGCACCTCACGCGCCGGCAAGCTGTCGGCCTGCGGGGCAAGATAGGGCGAAACGCGCAGGATGCGTTGCACAGCGTTGGCGGGCGTGGGATCGACCACGAGGATTGCGCCCGCCGGCAGGAAGGTGAGGGGCCGCCGCAGGGGGCTGTCGGCCTGCGCTCCCGTGGGCAGCAACCACAGCAGGAGGGCGAGCGCGCTCACTGCCGCGCCGTTGTGCAATCGCAGGAAGCCGAAGGCCGAAATGCCCACACGGCGAGACGCCCACACGGCACGTATCTCCGCGAAGACGGACGAAACCAGGCGGCGCATCAGGCTTTCCGGAATTTCAGACACGCCCAGTCTTCGCGACTGCGCTCGTCTACGAATACCAATCCCAGCGCTTCGGCCCGCTCGCGAAGGGCGGGCACGTCGGCCGTGTAGAATCCGCTCATATAAAGGTGGGCGCCGTGGCGCATCGCGGCGACGTAGCGCGGAAGGTCGGCCAGAAGAATGTTGCGGTTGATGTTGGCGATCACCAAATCGAAGCTTTCCGCGCGATGGTCGAGCGCGGTGGCGTCGCCGTGCACGACTTCGATCTCGCCCACGGGGTTGAGCGCCAGATTGTCGCGCGTGTTGCGCACACACCACTCGTCAAAATCGACGGCCACGCAGTGTTTCGCCCCGCGCAGGGAGGCTAAGATCGCCAAGATGCCCGTTCCGCAACCCATGTCGAGGACTTCGAGCCCGCGCACCTCGTCGTCGAGCAAACGCTCCAGCATTTGTGCGGTGGTTTGGTGGTGCCCCGTGCCGAAAGACATCTGCGGATTGATCTTAATGGCGTAGGGTGCGGCGGGAACCTCGGTGTGGAAGGTGGAAGACACCACGCAGCGCGGATTTTCGGGCGTGCCGATGAGCAGCGGTTGGAAGTAATTTTTTTCCCACTCCTCGTTCCAGTTTTTGTCCTCCACCTCTTCGCGCACATAGTCGATGCGCACGCCGGGCAAAGGGAAGTCGGCCAGCACCGCGCGCAACTCCGCTTCGTCAAAACGGGCAGCGGGAATATAAGCCTGGAAGGAATCGGTGTCGGCCTTGTCGGCAAACACGGCGCTCTCGGGGAAATTGTCTCGGAAAGCCACGCGCGGCAAGTCTAACTCGTCGGTGTGTACAAAACTATCGAAGCCGGCGCCGGCCAAAGCGTCGGCCAACAGATCGTAAGCGGCCTCGGAAGCCGGCGTAAGCGTGAAGGTGAAACAGAGATATTGCATGAAGATGGAGAAATTACGGAACTAAGAAAGACGCGATCGGGGAAAGGAGAGACCGGCCGGGAAGGCGGCGCACCGAAACTGCGAGACGGCACGCAAAACAAGCGCGGCGGCGCGCGAAAGTCGGGGGGCATCAGGCACCGCCCACGCGCAATCGCCACTCGGACGGGTAGAGATTGTTGGCGCGCGAGCCGAGATTGTTGAGCCAACCGAGGGGAAAACCATCGAAGGTGGCGAGCACATAGCCGCGGGGGGCGTCGGGCGGCAGCACCAGGGCTTCGCGGCGCAGAAAGGCGCGGGCTTCGGCCGGCGAGAGGGCCACCGTGGGGAAGGCCTCGGGCGACAAAGCGGTGGAAAGCGCCAAGGCCGCGTGCGGAATGAGCTTCGGGCCCTTGCGTTCGGCCACGGTGACGCCCGAAACCAGGAGGCGCGCCACGGCGGCCAGGCGTTCGACGAAATCGGCATGGGGGCGCGCCACGGCATGCCACCGCCCGTCGGGTTGCAAACGCAGGTCGAAATCGTCGGCCGCGCGGAGCCACGTGCGCAATTCGCGGGGCGGCGCCTCGACAGCGGAGGCCTTGCGCCGCTTGTCGCGAGCCGGACGGCGCGAAGCGGCCGCCGTCGGCGGTTCGACGGGTGCGGTGCCCGAAGTTTTGCGCAGCAGGGCCAGAAACAAGCCCTCGCCGGCAGTGCGGTGGGGGAAGAAATGATAGACCGCCAGGCCGCGGCCGGTGGTGTCGCCGGCTATGGGCCAATCGGGGGCCAGCGGGATGGGAATCAGCTCAGCTCCCAGCTCATCGCAGGCATATTGCACCACATCCTCGTTCTCTTCGCGGTTGAAAGTGCAGGTGCTGTAGACGAGATACCCCCCCGGACGGAGAGCCGGCCACACATCGCGCAGGATTTCGCGCTGCCGCTCAGCACAACGCGCCACCGCTTCGGGCGACCACTCCTCGCGCGCCTGCAAGTCTTTGCGAAACATGCCCTCGCCCGAGCAGGGAACGTCGGTCGCCACGAGGTCGAAGGCCGAAACCAGGCGGCCGAAATCCGCAGGATAGGCGTTGGCCACAACGGTGTTGGGGTGTCCCCACTTCGTGAGGTTTTCGGCGAGGATATTGGCGCGGGATTTCACCGGTTCGTTGGCCACGAGCAGTGCGTCGTCGGGCAGGAGCGTGCGCCAGAGGGTGCTTTTGCCACCGGGGGCGGCGCAGAGATCGAGCACGCGGCGCGGCGCTTCGTCGGGGAAAGCCGCCGCGTAGGCCGCGGCCACGAACATCGAGGCGGCTTCCTGCACATAGTAGGCGCCGGCATGCCAACGCGGATCGAGCGCAAAGGCGGGGCGCGCCGAAAGGTAGCGGCCGTAGGCACACCACGGGACGGGCGTGGCGAGAAGGGGCGCAGGCGTGGTCGGCGTCTCCGCCGCCGTAGGCGCACACTCGGCCGAAACCTCCGGGGCGGTGGGCGATGTGGGCGAGGCAGGGGCCGGCGCGGCGAAGAAACGCAGCTCCTCGTCGGCACACTTGGCGGGGTTGCGGCGCACACTCACGGGACTATCGCCTTCGGTGAGGGCCAAGCAAAGCGCGCTCGCCTCGGCGGGACCGAGGAGAGCGCGAAGGCGGGTGACAAAAGCTTCGGGAAGCATCATGTGCTGTGGGGAGAGATCAACGACGAATGTCCATCTCGTTGATGAGATAGTGGGATCCGCCGTAAGTATCGATGACAAAAAGAATGTAACGTATGTCGGCGTTGATGCAACGCTGGAGTTGCGGATTGTAGCGCAGATCGGAAGAGAGGCTTTCGATGTTGCCGTCGAAGGCCAGCCCGATGAGTTCGCCGCGCGCATTGAGGACCGCGCTGCCCGAGTTGCCGCCGGTGATGTCGTTGTTGGTGAGGAAGCAGGTGGGCAACTCGCCGTTGGCGTCGGCATAGGGGCCGTAGTTTTTGGAGAGGTAGTGCTGTCGGAGTTTTTCGTCCACCACGTAGTCGGGATCGGCGGGGTTCTCTTTCTCGAACATGCCTTTCAAGCCGGTGTGCCAATCATATTGCACGGCATCGCGGGGCGAATAGCCGCGCACGCTGCCGTAAGTCATGCGCAGTGTGGAGTTGGCGTCGGGCGCCTTCGTCCAACCATACATTTCGCAGAGGCCGCGCACGTAGATCTGCTCGAGTTCGGCGAGTTTGTGCTCGTAGCGAGCCAACGCAGGGCGATAAACTTCATCGATCTGGCGGTCGAATAGCGACCAATGGCTGATGACGGGATCTTCGGTGAGGGTCTCGAAATAGTCGGTGGCCATGTACGTGTTAATTTCGGCCGTGTCGCGGAAATCCGTCGTGCTGTAGAGTGAATCGAAATAGGCATTCATGTCCTCGCGCACGAAGTCGGGCTGCGCTTTGAGGCGGTGGTGCTTGGCCCAATAGGGGGCGAGGAGTTTCATCTTGCGCAGGTCGTAGTCGAAATCGGTGGTCAGTGCCGCGCGATACGCCGACTGCATGAAATCGCGATAGAGTTTTTTCTCCTCAGCGCCGGCCTTGATTTGCTTTTTGCCTCGGTCGAGTCGCTGCCAGTTGGCTTGCACGCGCGGGGCGAAGCGAAGAATGAAGCCCGAGAGGGCGTTCACATTGGGGTGGAAGTCCTGCGCGCCGTAGGTGAAGCGGAGGAGGTTGTAGTCGTGGAGCGTGTCGCGCACGGCGGCCACGAGCGAATCGATGCGCTCGATGATGTTTTTGTATTCCGGCCGGCCACTGCGCGCGGCGAATGCGCGGAAAGCGGCTTCTTCGCGCGCCTTGATGTCGAGCAGGCGCGTGGAAGCGACGCTGGCGTTCATGCCACCGAAGTTTTTCACCATGTTGCCCAGTCGCATGTAGCTGCCTGCGTATTTGAGCGAGGCGGCTTTGTCGCTGTCCATGAGGGCTTTCATGAAGCGGAGTTCGGCTTCTCCGGCGAGGTTGATGGGCTCATTGATGCTCTCGCAGCGCAGACGCACCTGCGAGGCGGTGAGGAAACGGCTGGTGCGGCCGGGGAAGCCCATGATCATGGTGTAGTCGCCGCGTTCGACGCCGCGCAGACTGATGGGCAACCACTTGTCGCGGTGCAAAGGCACATTGGTTTTGGCATAGCGCGCAGGGCGTCCCTTGGCATCGGCGTAGATGCGGAACACCGCAAAGTCGGCATTGTGGCGCGGCCACATCCAATTGTCTTGGTTGAAGCCGAATTGGGCGATCTGCTGGGGCGGGTTCACCACCAGGCGGACGTCGTCGTAGCGCTGTTCGACGAAGAGGAAATAGCGATTGCCGCCGAAGAAGGGGACGATGCGCGCACTCACGCCGGGCGTCTTGGAGAGGTCGCTGCTTTTGAGCAGCGTTTCGGCCAACGCACCGAGCACGGCAGCCGATTGGCGCTTGTACTGGTCGTATTTCTTCTGGCGGGCGAGGGCCTCGACGCGCGCTGTGACATCGTCGATGCGGACCACGAAGGTGAAGGTGAGGCCGGGCACGGGCAACTCCTCGGCGCGGCTCTTGGCGAAGAAGCCGTTTTGGAGATAATTGTGCTTGAGGTCGCTCATCTCATGTACAAAGGAGAAGCCGCAGTGGTTGTTGGTGAAGATGAGTCCGTCGGGGCTGACGACTTCGCCGGTGCATCCGCCGCCGAAACGGCCGACGACATCGCGGAGCGAGGGGCGGTTGTCACTGTAGAGGGCTTCGGGGGCAAGCTGCAATCCGGCTTTGCGGAGAGAGTCGGCGAGGTGCTGCTCTTGCATGAGTTTGAGCAACCACATGCCCTCGTCGGCACGGGCTACCGTGAGCGAAAAGAGGGCGAGGAGGGCAAGAACGATTCTACGCATGGGGAGGAAGAAAAGAAAGTGGAGAATGAGATGAAAAAAATGGGGAGAAAATGCGCGAGAGTGCGGGGCTTTGGGCCGAAAACGGGGGACTTTGCACTGCGCCCGGGGGCGTTTCCGCCCGACGAAGGCAGGAAGAGGCGGCGCTGCGGGACTGAATGACAGCTCACGGCGGGAGACGACAAGATGCGTTGCGGGGCGAGGGCGTTTCTCCTGCGGGCAGACGGACGGAAGCGCGGAGGGTGAGGGCCGAATCAGTGAATGGTGACCATCGTGGCGCCGAATCCGTACTCGCGGAAGGAGGCATCTTGGTGGGTGCAGCGGGGATAGTGGCGCTTGAGGTCCTTGAGCAGGGCGGCACGCAGCACCCCTTCGCCCTTGCCGTGGATGAACACGATGCGACGGCCGTGCTCTTTGGTGTGGGCACGCATGGTGTCGTGGAAGACGCGGAGCTGGCACATGAGGATGTCCGACGAGGTGAGGCCGGCAACGGAGTCGAGAACGGATTCGGCGTGGAGATCGACTTCGACAATGGCGTTGCGGTCGAGCGTCGCGGCACCGGGCACGGCGGCTCGGGCGGCGGCACCGGCATGGTCGCCCTTGCGCGCGGGACGGTCGGGGTGCGCAGCGATTTCGGGGGTGACGAGGGCCTCTTCGATGGCTTCGGCGCTCACGGCGACGGACTTGGCGGGACGGTCGTTCTCCACAAGGCAGCGCACGAGGGCGGGTTCGTCGAAGAAATCGGAGTCGCCGAAGGTGTGGAGTTTGTAGAATTTCGTACCGTCGACGCGCAGCGTGACGTTGAGGGGGAGTTTGAGCGCAAAGGGCTTGTCTTCCTTATAAGAGATGAGTTGAAAGGTGAGGCGCTCGAGGTCGGGGAGATCGTTGTGGGTGAGTTTGGCGAGAAAGACCTTGCGATTGGGCTCGACCAATCCTTCGCGCCACAGACGATAGTCGGTGCCGTGTTGCGTGAGGGCGATGTAGCGGACGAAGAGGTTGGAGTCGTTGACGAAATAGGCCTCAAACTCGGTGACACTCAGCTGGCGGGTGTCGGCGGGCACGAAGGCGAGGTGGAGGTTGAGGTTGTCGGCGCCTTTTCGCTCGAGGGGACGGGGGCGGAAGGTGATTTCGCGATCGGCGGGATCAGCGTTTTCGTCGGCAAGGGCGTAGGTTTCGTCGACTTCGTCGCCTTCGTCTTCACCATCGTGTGCGGCGAGGGCGGCTTTGACGCTGGTGTGGGTTTCGCCGGCGGCAACTTGTGCGCGTTTTTTGTGCTCGGCGGCGTCATAGGGGTTGATTTCCTTGCTCTTGCGGCCGGGGGCGGGTTTGCGCTCGAGGTTGTAGGCGTCGGTGTCTACCACAACGATTTCGTGGCGGAGGGTGGGCACTTCAAATCCGTCTTCGTCGGTGACGAGGACGAGGTCTTTACCTTGAAATCCGGTGATGCGGCCTCCGCCGACCGCATTGAGAAAACGAACTTTGTCTCCGATGTTCATAAAGTGGGGATGTTTTGAAGCAAAGGTACAAAAAAATCCGTGTGACACGTCGCACGGGAACAAAAAATCCCCGTCGCCACATGGGCAACGGGGAGTTCTATTTAGGATCGATCCTAAGATCGTTCTCTGTCGCTATTATTCAGCGATGCAGATAACGACGCGGTTCTGATCGTTGACAGCGAAGGGCTGAACAGTGTCACCCTTTGCGTCTTTGATGATGCGGTTGGCAGCGATGTTGCGCTTAACGAGCTCAGCGAAGACAGCGTTAGCACGTTGCTTGGAGAGACGGCTGTTGATCACTGCGTTACCGGTTCCGCGGTCGGCATAACCGGTGATGGAAACCTTGGCATTGGGGTTCTGCTTGAGGTAGTTCACCACTTCGTTCACCTTCACGATTTCGCTGGGGCGTACCTTTGCGGAATTGATGAGGAAGAATACGTTGCGGGTGAGGCTTTGTACCTGAACGGGAGCAGGTGCGGGAGCAGGAGCGGGAGCGGGTGCGGGTGCGGGCTCAACAACTTCCTCTTCCTTCACTTCTTCTACGACAGGAGCCACAACGGGAGCCGGAGCCACCACAACGGGTGCAGCTTCGCCGATGCGTCCGAGACGGAACTTCAGACCTGCATAAGCGTCGAAGAGCCAGTCGGCGTTGCCACCGTCCTTGGAGTTGAACTTATCGGAGGTGACGGTAGCGAGACCTTCGAGGTTGAAGGAAACGCGCTTGGCAAGACGGAAGTCAAATTGCACACCACCGCGACCGCTGACAACGTTCAGCTTGTTCTTCTCCCAGAGGAGCTGCATTTCTGCGGGGTGACCGAGAGTGTACTTGTCGTTGTATGCGTCCTCATTCTTGAAGCCGTGGATGTAACCCACACCGAGGATACCGTAAACGGTGAAGAAACGGTTGGGGTTGTAGTGGCTGAAGATGGTGTTGAGGTCGAGCATAGCGTCGAGGCCGAGTTGACCGTAGTTCCACTTGTAGTAGTCCATACGATCGTGGTTGTAATCCCAGCCGTTCTTAGCTTCCCAGCCGCTGGCGTGGAGACGCAAGCCTACGGGACGCGAGAAACGATAGCCCACCGAGAAAGCAGCGGCGGGAGAAATGGTCTTCGACCACTTAAGGTGCTCACCGTAAGTGGTAGCCGCGCCACCCTGAAGACCGATCGTCCAATAAGGGCTGAAATCATACTTGGCCGAGCTCTGTGCGTTGGCACCGAGAGCCACTGCTGCGAGAGCAGCTACCAGAAAAGTTCTGAATTTCATAACTGTGGTTATATTATTGAGTTGAATTATGCGATGCATAGTGCCGAAGGTGCGAAGTTTCTTCGGTTCCGCGTCCAAAGTCCTGCACTTTTCTACTATTACTCGTTGCAAAGGTAAGCCTTTTCAGAGAGCCACCCAATGTTTTTAAGGAAAAAAAGGAGCTCAGACACAATATAAAAGAAGAAGCTTTGGATAAATGGCGCTTTTGGCACGCGCATTCGGCACTTTTTGGGTCAAAATGACTGATGCGGTCGTGTTATCGCCCCACCATGACCTTGTGGCCGCCTTGAATTTGCACGCCGGCGGTGCCTTTCGGGGCTTTGCGGCCGGTGAGATCGAAATTGTCGGCGGCTTTTGCGGAAAAATCAGCTGTTTTTCCGGCAAATCCCCCTTGTTTTTGCGTTTCGTCGCCCAGTTTCACGGCTTCGATGCCCACGAGGGGGTTTTGCTCACGCGTTTGGTAGACGCGCACCCAGTCGAAACGCGTTTCGTAGCGGAAGTTCATGTCGGGACCTGCCGCCCAACTGCCGTCGCCCACGCTCTGGTTGAGAATGAGATAGAAGGGTTCGGTGTAAGGCCACTGCCCGTTGGCCAAGGCATCGGCGTTGGTGCTCTTCACCGCGGTGCCGGCCACTTTTCCGTCGACGCTCCATGTGATTTGGGTCGGTGTCCACTCGACGGCGAAGGTGTGGTAGCGCGAATAGTCGATGTCGCCCATTGCAAAGTGCGACATCGGGTCGTTTTTGTGCTTGAGGTTGAACGTCCAATTGGAGTGCAGGGTGTGATAGGCCTTGTTTTCGTTGTTGATCTGCTCCCAAATGTCGATTTCTCCCTCGTGTGGCCAACCTTTTTTGCTTTTGGCAGGCATCATCCAGAAGGCGGGGAAGTTGCCACTGTGGGGGGTGGTGAAAATACGCGCCTCGGCTCGACCGTAGCGGAAGGAGTAGCGGCCTTCACTTCGCACCCCGCCGGTGATGAAGTCCTTTTGTTCGCCCTTCGCTTTGAGGGAATCGGGCGTGGCCATGGCGCGGCACACCAATTCACCGTTCTGCACGAAGACCGTGAGGGGCGAATCGGAGTGGAAGCGGGCCCAGGTGGGATTGCGGCGGACGGTGCGCGACCAGATTTTGGCGTTGGGCTGCGAACCGTCGGGGGCATCGAACTCGTCGGCGAAGGCGGGCAAATATTTTGCGTTTTGACCGGGCACATAGTGGGCGATGATGCGCACGTCGCCCTGCATGACTGCGGCGGGAAGGGTGATTCGGCCGTCGGCGGCGGGGATGAACTCGGTTTCGGTCCACTGCGGCGTGCCGCCCACGATGGAGGGACCGTCGAGTTCGCGGCCGTGGCGCACGGCGAAGCGCTCGAGTTCATAACCGGCATCGGGGGTGACGACGCGGAGGGCGAGGGCTTCGTCGGAAGCCACGGTGAGGGGCAGCGCGCCGTCGGGGGCATAGAGATTGGCGTTGCGCGTATCGAGACTCAGGCGGGATTCGGCGTAGGCTTTGCCCTTGACCTCGAGCCAGGTGTCGACGATGGCGCCGCGATTGGTGAGGATGCCGTTTTTGCCCTTGGCGCTGTTTTCCGATCCGAGTGAGCCGGCGGGATCCACATTGTCCCAGTCTACTTTGAAACGCAGGCGATAGCGACCGGGCGCAAGGTTGGCGGGCAGGCGAAACGCGGGGGGATTGAGTGCGCTGCCGTAACCTTGGACGTTGGGCGCGATGGTGCGGCCGGTCATGTCCTGACCTTGATAGTAGGAATAGGCGAGGAGGTCGCCGTCGCTGGTGAAGTTGCCGTCACTGTCGCGGTCTACGAAGACGTATCCGTGCATCCACGTGGCGCCATTGTTGCCGTAATCGAAGCGCACCTCGACGCGATCGCCGGGACGTGCGGTGAGGGTTTCGGCTGTGAGGTCGGTGTAGGGGGCGGGGTTGGCAATGGTGAGTCGACGGGCGCCGGCCGAGGTGGTAAAGGTGACGCCGCGCAAAGGACGGTCGGCGGAAACAGCGGGCGCATTCTTGTCGAAGTGCAGGGGATAGTCGGATTGCGCCGCGGCTCCGAGCGGGAGCAGCAGGGCGAAGGCGAGGAGGTAGGGTTTGATCATGCGATGAAAGAGATGATAGGAGGGAGGGAGGTTCGGGCGGAGGGGATGGACCGAACGGAAATGGGCCGCGACACGACACTTTGGCGAAGGACGAAAGGGCCGGGCGGAGGAAAAACAAAAAGGCATACGAGACACCCTATGGTTCCCGTATGCCTTTTGAGCTGCTGTGCGAATTAACGCAACACTTTGTGTCCACCGACGATCTGCAGTCCGTGTGCCGATTCGCTGACACGGCGACCGCTGAGATCATAGACCGCTTTCGATGCGGCGGGGGCGGCGGGTTTCAGCGCACCGAGGCCGGCGGGTTTCGTAAATTCGATTTCCACCGTGGCACCGGCGGGCACATCCTTCAGTTCGTAGGCACCTTGCGTGGCAGTGGGCACCACTTCCAGATTTTTCTGGCCGACGTGAACATAGACCGTGGTGAGGTCTTTGTCGGATTTCACCACGAGGGGTGCACCTTTGTGGCTGACGATGCGCGTCGCGGTGGGCTTTCCGTTCACCCAAGTGATGTCTACGGTGAAGTTACCCACGGCTTTCAGACCGGTGACGTGACCATTCTTCCAAACGGAGGGAAGCGCGGGCAGGATCTCGATGATGTTGTCCTGACTTTGGAGCAACATTTGCGCGATACCCGAGCACATTCCGAAGTTACCATCGATTTGGAAGGGAGCATGCGAGTCGTAAAGGTTGTAATAGATACCACCTTGTCCTTCGTCCACGCCGTAGGTGGTGGAGTGACGCAGGGCGTTGTTGAGGATCACACGGGCATGGTCGCCGTCTTTGGCGCGTGCCCAGAGATTTGCCTTCCAGCCCATCGACCAACCGGTGGCCACATCGCCGCGGAAACGGAGCGAGCGCACGGCAGCATCGTAGTAACCTCCGTCGCCGGGCCGCACTTGGTTGAGCGGGAAGAGGCACATGAGGTGACTCATGTGGCGGTGGTTGGGGCCTTGTCCGCGGGTGAAGTCAGAGTATTTCCACTCACGGAGCAGCAAATCGCCCTTCTTAATGTTGCGTTGGTCGGCCTGTTGCTTCCACGTCGTGCCGTCGTAGGCTTCGGTGTGGAGACCGGTATCGATATGATCGAGGTAATTGTCGAGTTGCTCCACGTCGGCGGGCGTGAGTCCCAGCTCGGCTGCACCCAATTCGTTGATGGCGTCGCGGCAAATCTGCAGGTTAGCGCGCACCAATTGCTGGGCATGTGCCACACCATCCTCGGTGGGACCGTGTTCAGGCGACCATTCGTTGGGGCAAACCCACGTGCCGTCCTTCACACGCGTGTCTTTTTTGAGGCGTTGCATCCAGAATTCGGCCGAACTCCACATGGCGGGGAAGGCACGTTTGAGGTATTCTTTGTCGAGTGTGTAGCGATAGTGGTCCCAAAGGTGGGTGCAATACCAGGCATTGGCCACGCAGTATTGCGATCCCCAGGTAGACATGCCGCCGAAGATGCTACTTTCGGTGAAGACGGTCCATCCTTTCGTCTGTCCGGAGCGTTGTGCGGCTTTGCGCCAGGCGGCCGAGGTGGAATTGTCGATGATAAAGTCGAGGAAAGGCACGTGGCACTCGCTGAGATTGGTTTGTTCGGCGGGCCAATAGTTCATTTGCACATTGATATTGGTGTGCACGTCGGAATTCCAAGGCGCATGTGCGCTGTTGTTCCAGATACCTTGCAGGTTGTTGGGCACATGTTGTGCACCGCGGCTGGAGGAAATTTCGAGATAGCGTCCGTAGTGGAAGTAAAGTTCCTCGAGGAAGAGTCCATCGGCCGAGTTTTTGTTGTTCTGAGATCCGCTATAGAACTTCACCAGGTCCTCGGTATTCTTTTTCGAAGGGTTGGGTGTGATCTGGAAGTCCACACGTCCCATGAAAGAAGTGAAGTTTGCCACGTGCGCGTTGAGGAGTTCGTCCCACGACTTGGCAGCCGCAGCGTCGACGATGCCTTTCACGCGGTCGGCGAGCTGGGCGGCGTCGCCGGAAGTGCGGGCCGGCACCGAACTGTCGAAGCTCGTTCCGCCACAAAGGAGGAGAATCACTTCGGAAGCGCCGTCCACTTCGATGCCATCTGCCGTGGCGCGGAGCGTACCGCCCACGGGAATCACCTTCATCAGGGCGTTGTGGTAGATGGTTTGGAGTTTACCGTTGAACGTCCCGGTGCCGTCTGCGGCATACGTCGCATTGTCGGCGTGCAACTCGTCGCCGGGCACGAGCGAGAAGCAGAGATGGAGTTTATTGGCGCCTTGTGCCGTGTAGCGCGCGGCCACTACGCCGTCGGGGGCGGAGGCAAAGTAACGACGGGTGTAGAGCGTGCCGTCTTTGTCGGCAAAGTTCACCCCGCCGATGCCCTTATCGATGTCGAGATAGCGCACATAGTTGAGCACTTTCTTGTTGGCCGTTCCGTCGAAGGCGTCGGTGTTGAGGTTTTTCACGAAGACGCCGCCGAAGTTCAGGAAGCAACCGAAGCCACTGTTGGGGCCGTCGTTGCCTCGCGTGTTGATGTCGTTCGGACCACCGGCCCAGAGCGTCTTTTCGTTGAACTGAATTTCGTCGTTCATCACGCCGCCGAAGAGGCTGGCGCCCAGCGAACCGTTACCGATGGGGAGGGAGTATTCCATCCAGGGGTTCGACACGCCCATAGCCGGTTTCTTGTACCACAGGGTGTGGCGGCTTTCGGGGGTGAAAGCGGCGATTTGGGTCAAAGGATACTCCCAGCGTCCGTTTTGCGGGAGCTGTTGGCGATAGGCCGAGTAGGTCACCGGCGGTTGGAAGGAAGGATCGACGAAATAGAGCGGGTTGTTCGGGTCGCCTGCGTTCCAGAATCCGAGTTCTTTGCCCGCGCCGGCACCGCCCCACTGGTTGATTCCCTTGGTTTTTTCGTTGCTTTTGGTGATTTCGTAGCATCCGTCGTGTCCCGGGCTGGCGATGAGGGCGAGTTGGATGGCTTTAGACTTGTCGGCCGTCGCACCGATGTGCGTATTGTCGGCCGCCATCGTGACGTAATTGCCCTTGTCCGAACGAAGCACAAAGGCATCTTTATTGCCGATCAGCGCGAAAGTCTGTCCGTTTTTGGCGAACAAGGCGGTGCGCATCGACAGTCCGTCGCCATTGTCTTGCAGGAAAGCCTCGCCCGTCTTGAACTGGATGCGCACATATTGGGGTGCGGCTTCCGTACTGAACACGGGCTCCAACTTCTGCGCGCCCGCCGCCACCCAAGTCAGGGTGAGGAGAACGAAAAGTGAAAGCAATCTTCTCATGTAGTGAGGAATAGATAAGGTAAAGATTTGAATAAAATTCATGCTTGGCGGGCACATTCCTTCGCCAGGGGCGCGGAGGCGCCGAAAAAGCGGGAAGTGTGGCAGGTTTACCTGGCAAAACGCAGGCGATACACGCGAACACTGTCATGCTCGTGTGGCAAAAATAGTATTTTCCCGTCAGATAAACAATTTTTCTCGGACATTTATTTTTCAATTTGCCATGTGCCGCACGCAAAAGCGGCGTCCCTCGGGAGGAGGAACGCCGCAGTGCAAGAAAAAAATGGAATGACGGAGTGTCTTATTCAGTACTATATAAGAGATGAGTCGCAGGCTTGCGGCTTACATCATGCCGCCCATGCCGCCCATGCCGGGAGCACCCATCGGCATCTCGGGCTTGTCTTCTTTTTTGTCGCAGATCACGCACTCAGTGGTGAGGAACATGCCGGCCACGGAGGCTGCATTTTCGAGCGCCACGCGGGTCACCTTGGCGGGATCCACAACGCCGGCTTCGCGGAGGTTGACAAACGTGTCGTTCTTGGCGTTGTAGCCGAAATCGCCTTCGCCTTCGCGCACCTTGTTCACAATCACTGCGCCTTCCACGCCGGCATTGCGGCAGATTTGGCGGAGGGGTTCTTCGATGGCGCGGCGAATGATGGCGATACCCGTCTGTTCGTCGGCGTTGTCGCCCTTCACGTCGGCCAGTGCCTGCTGAGCGCGGATGTAAGCCACGCCACCTCCGGTCACGATACCCTCTTCGACAGCGGCGCGTGTGGCACAGAGTGCATCGTCGCAGCGGTCTTTCTTCTCCTTCTGTTCGGTCTCACTGGCTGCACCGACCTCGAGCACGCACACGCCACCCGAGAGTTTGCCGAGACGTTCCTGGAGTTTCTCCTTGTCGTAGTCAGAAGTCGAGTTTTTGATCTCGTTTTTGATCTGCTGCACGCGCTCGGCAATGTTTTCTTTCTTACCGGCGCCGTCCACGATGGTGGTATTATCCTTCGTCACGGTGACTTTCTCAGCGGTGCCGAGCATGTCGAGCGTAGCCTGTTCGAGTTTGAGTCCCTTGTCCTCGCTGATCACCACGCCGCCGGTGAGCACGGCGATGTCCTCGAGCATGGCCTTGCGACGGTCGCCGAATCCGGGCGCCTTCACGGCACAAATCTTCAGCTGCGTGCGCAGGCGGTTCACCACGAGGGTGGTCAGCGCTTCGCTGTCCACATCTTCGGCGATCACCAAGAGGGGGCGTCCGCTCTGCACGGCGGGTTCGAGGATGGGGAGGAAGTCTTTGAGGTTGGAAATCTTCTTGTCGTAGATCAAGATGTAGGGGTTCTCCATCTCGCAGTGCATCTTTTCGGCGTCGGTCACGAAGTAAGCCGAAAGATAACCGCGGTCGAACTGCATACCCTCGACGGTTTTGAGCACCGTGTCGCGTCCCTTGGCATCTTCGATGGTGATCACGCCATTGGCCGTGACAGCGCGCATGCCGTCGGCGATGAGTTTACCGATTTCGGCGTCGTTGTTGGCCGAAATGGTGGCCACCTGTTCGATCTTGTCGTAGTTGTCGCCCACCTGTTCGGCCTGCGACTGGATGTGTGCCACCACGGCGCTCACCGCCTTGTCGATACCGCGCTTGAGGTCGAGGGGATTGGCACCGGCGGCCACGTTTTTCATGCCTTCGGTGAGGATGGCCTGCGTGAGCACGGTGGCCGTCGTCGTACCGTCGCCCGCATCGTCGCCCGTCTTGGAGGCCACGCTCTTCACGAGCTGAGCACCGGCGTTTTGGAAGGAGTCTTCGAGTTCGATCTCCTTGGCCACGCTCACACCGTCCTTGGTGATGCGGGGCGCACCAAACTTCTTATCGATCACCACATTGCGGCCTTTCGGTCCGAGCGTGACTTTAACGGCGTCGGCCAGGGCGTCGGCGCCTTGGCGCAGGAGTTCGCGAGCATCTACGTTGTACTTAATATCTTTTGCCATGATCTGTTGCTAATTAAGAAAGGGGTTGGCGTGTCGGCGGGCAGTGAGGCGCACACCGTTTCACGCGGAAAAGAATTAAAAAATCGCTTTGAGGGCGAAGCTAAACGGCTCGGGTGGTTTTATTCCACCACGGCCAAGACGTCGCTCTGTCGCATGATGAGCAACTTTTCGCCGTCTATTTCCACTTCGGTGCCGGCATATTTACCGTAGAGCACATTGTCTCCGGCTTTGAGCACCATGGTTTCGTCCTTCGTGCCTTGACCCACAGCCACCACCGCGCCGCGGCTGGGTTTTTCCTGTGCGGTGTCGGGAATGATGATGCCGCCGACGGTTTTTTCCTCGGCCGGTGCGGGCTTGACAAGCACGCGATCTGCAAGCGGTTTGATAGTCATTGTTGTCGTTCTTTTGATGTTTTGAATTTGTCCATGTGGAATGCAAAGACCTTGCCAAGGGAGGCCGACGCCACGGAGTGCGACATTTTGTCAGCACAGATGACAAAAACGCGGTGCCGCTCCCCATTCCGACGGTCATCACGGCGGGGCGTGCGTCACTTTGCAACCCGATTGCGAGAAGAAAGGTCTATTTTTGCATTGTCGTCCTCTCGCTCGTGCCCCTTTTCGCGCACCCAAGCGACGACGACACGCCTTATTATATAGAACTCCCCGCGGCGCCTCACGGCCTCATCCGCGGTTTCACTCCCCTTGTCCATGTCCTCTCTCCTCCCCCTCTCGTCCTTTTCGGCCGGCGGCCGGCGCCTTGCCCACCGCGTGCCCACCTTGCCGGCCGATCACGCGCCGTTTCTAGTCGAAAGTCGCGCGTTTTCGTTCAGCATCTCCCCGTTTTTCGCCCATAGCGCCCCGTTTTCTTCGTCCGCACCGCACGGCACCTGCTGCGACAGGGAGAACGCAGCGGCCACGCGCCCTGCGCACCCCCACACTGCCCCTGCGTGCGGCTGCACCTGCTGCGGGCATGCCGGCCGCGGGGCCGATCAAGATCACGAGCCCGAAGACGGATGGCGCCAATGGGTGCGCCCCGCTGTGGGTTTGGCCCTCGCCCTCTCCGCCTGGGGCCTCCTGCACGCTGTGCCCGCCCTCGCTCCGTGGGAGCGCCTGCTCTACGTGCCGGCCTACGTGTGTGTGTCGGTCGGCGTGTGGCGCGAGGCGTGGGAATCGGTGCGCGGCGGCAGCTGGTTCAACGAGTTCACCCTCATGCTCCTGGCCACGGTGGGCGCGCTCGCCCTCGGCGACTGCCCGGAGGCCGTGGGCGTGATGCTCTTCTACCTGGTGGGCGAAACCCTTCAGGGCATGGCCGTCGGGCGCGCCCGTGCCGACATCGCTTCGGTGGCGGCGCTGCGTCCCGATCACTGCACGGCGGTGGACGAGCGCGACGATTCGTTGCACGAGGTCGACCCGACCACCGTGATGCCCGGCACCGTGCTGCACATAGCCCGCGGCGCACGGGTGCCCCTCGACGGGCAGCTACTCACCCCCTCGCTGCGTGCCGACACGTCGGCCCTCACGGGCGAGAGTGCACCGCGCAGTTTCACCGCCGGCGACGAGTTGGCAGCCGGGGTCATCGCCCTCGACCGCGCAGCCCGCATCCGCGTGACGAAACCCTACGGCGAAGATGCCCTTTCGCGCATCATGCACCTCGTGGAGGAAGCCGCCGAACGCAAAGCCCCCGCCGAACAAATGATGACGCGCATCGCCCGTGTCTACACGCCCGTGGTGGTGTCGCTGGCCGCCCTGCTCGCCGCCGTGCCCACGGTGCTGGCGGCCGTGCGCCCGGACTGGGGCATCGCCGCACCGCAATGGTGGTATCGCGCACTGGTGTTTCTGGTGGCTTCCTGCCCCTGCGCCTTGGTGCTGAGCGTGCCGCTGAGCTATTTCCGCGGCATCGGCGTGGCCTCTCGGCGCGGCATCCTCTTCAAAGGAAGCCTGCATCTGGACCGCGCGGCCGACATCGACACGGTGGTGTTCGACAAAACGGGCACCCTCACGCACGGCACGGTGACGGTGGCCGACGGCGTGGAGAGCGGCACGGCGGGTGCTTTCACGGTGGCCGACGACCGCACGCGCTCCTCGGCCGCGCCGGCGGTCGAGGCCCTGCACCGCATGGGCATCCGCACGGTGGTGCTCTCGGGCGACGAGCGCGCGAAGGTGGAAGCCCTGGCGCGCGAAATTCGTCTCGACGAATGGCACGGCGCTCTCCTGCCGGCCGACAAACTCACGGCACTCGAAGGGCTCATCGCCACGGGAAGGCACACGGCCTATGTGGGCGACGGGGTGAACGACGCCCCGGTGCTGGCGCGCGCCCACGTGGGATTGGCCATGGGGGCCGAGGGAACGGATGCCGCCGTGGACACCGCCGATGCGGTGCTGGCCACCGACGATCTGCGGCGCGTGCCCGAAGCGCTGCGCATCGCACGCCGCACGCGCCGCCTGGTGTGGACCAACGTGGCGCTGGCCGTGGGCATCAAACTCGCGGTGCTGGTGCTCTCGGCCTTCGGCCTGGCGGGCATGTGGGCGGCGGTGTTTGCCGACACGGGCGTGGTGTTGCTCTGTGTGGCCGTGGTGCTGTTGGCGCGCTTCCCCGCTGGAGTGGCACAACCGGCGGATTGCGAGGCCGAAATGCGCAGCGAATCGGCAGAAAAATCGTAACTTTGCGCTCATCGTCTCGGCGTGCGGCGCAGCGCCCTCCGGCGGCCGTCGGCGCGTGCCGAGACGTTCCACCCCTTTCTTTCCCTTTGTCTCATGACCACTCCCGAAGAAGAAAAACTCTTGCACCGCGGCATTCGTCCCACTGCGGCGCGTCTACTGGTGCTGCGCGCATTGGAGGCGGCGGGTTGCGCCCTTTCGTTGGCCGACTGCGAGGCGCGTTTGGGCACGATGGAGCGCAGCACGGTGTTTCGCGCACTTTCCACCTTTGCCGAGCACCATTTGGTGCACCATGTGGAGGATGGCACGGGACAGTTGAAGTATGCGCTCTGTCCGGACTCGTGCCATTGTGGCGAAACCTCGGCCGACGATCCGGCAGACCTGCACCTTCATTTCGTTTGCGAGCGTTGTCACCGCACGCTCTGCTTGCCCGATGTGCCGATTCCCATCCCTCAGCTTCCCGATGGCTTTGTGATTCACACGGCGGGCTATGTGGTGCGTGGCATCTGCGCCGATTGTGCCGCTCGCTCGCGATCTTGATGCCGCGCTTGGGATGCCTCGGGGCGAACTTGCCGTTCATTTCCGCAAGCTGTCCACGCCACTCCCCACACCCCCACTCCCCTCTCGGGCTGCACCCGCGTTTCTTCCACAAGGTGCGCTGCCGCTTTCTCGCCCCCCCTTCTCTATCTCGAGCCGCACCCACATTTCCTCCACAAGGTGCCCACGCCGCTCCTACTCTCTGCGGACTTGTCTCCGCGCCTTCCCGCACCTGCGCCACGTCCCACCCGGCTGCACGCCATTCCCTCCGCATGGGCACCGCCGCAATGGGACCTTTCTTCCGAAAACACAAAAAAACGAGCACCGTTCCTTGGGGAGCGGTGCTCGTTTTAGGTTGCTAAGCGGTCCACATTCGGCCGAGTGGTGTTGACCTGCGCCACTATGGGCGGTCACACCGGCGGGAAGCGCGTGCGGCGACGGGGCTTAGCGTGCGCGACTTGTGCGGTAGATCTGATTGACGCGGCGCTGTACTTTAGCGTAGCGGGAACCGAGTTGGTCTTTGCGCACTTGGCCGTTGCCATAGACGCCGCGCATCACTTCGCGGGCGGTTTGTTCCACACTGCTCGTGGGCGCCTGTGCGGACGCGGCGGCCGTGGTCGGCGCAGAGGTGGACGTGCTCGACGCTGATGCGGGAGCGTTCGATGTGGAAGCAGCCTTGGTCGGCGCAGCTGCGGAGGCAGGCGCTGTGGAAGCCGTGGTCGGCGCAACTGCGGCGGAGTGGGTCTCGCCACCGGCCTTGGCACTCGATGTTTCGCCCGTCGGGGCGGCGGTGGTTTCGGCGTTTCCGTTCGCTGCGGGGGCAGCTTCGCCGGTGCCTTCGCTCGCAGCCGCTTCTCCGCCGGAGCGCGACGCAGCTGCCGACGCGCTATCGACGACAACACTGTCGTTCTGTCCGGCAGTCGCCACACTCGGCGTGCGATCGTCGCCACATTGGCGCACGAAATACACACCTCCTGCGGCCAACAGGGCCACGACCACGACGGCCACCCACCATTTTCCACCACCCGACGAGGGTTGTGGCGCCGCTCCGGGGCTTTTGGGCGCAGTTCCTTCCACCTTGGGCACGGAAACTTCCGAATTCTCTTTCGTGCGGAGGGTGACTTTGCGTTTGAGTTGGACCATGGAAAGGGCTTTTAGTCGTTGCAGATAAGTGCGAAACCGGGCACTTCGTCGAAGGCAGTGCCGAGATCCATCACGCGGCTCTCGTTGATGAGGGCGAATTCGCCGTTGTTGTTGGCAATGGAGCAAACAAGATAAACGTGTCCCTGGCTGGGATCGTCCATGTTCACCTCGAGGTTGTCGCCGGCATCGCTGGTCACTTCCACGCGACCGCTCTCGTCTGCGAAGGTCACATCGCGTCCTTTGATGGCTGCATCGTAGTTCACCACGCAGATGTAGGCTTTCTCGATGTCGGCGAGGGTGGCCACGTTGATTTGTTCCACTTCCTCACCGCCGGGAGAGGGTTCTTTTTGGTCGCCCATGTGGAGGATGTAGGGGAACTCGGTGAGCGAACCGAGGTCCTTGCGTCGGCGACGGTATTCGTCGGAGAAGACACCGCCTGCTTCGCCGTCTTTCTTCTTGAAGAAGAGGCAAAGGTCGAGGTCGGTGGCCGACTGCCAGAGCATGCGCACCTTGAGTTTTCCTGAAAAGGTGAAAGTTGCGGTTTCGCCCTTGGTGCGGAGGGTGATTTTGCGTTTGAGTGTTACTGCCATAGTGGGTAAGTGGGGTTTAAAGGGTTGAGATTTCGAATGGAAACAGGGGGACGCCGTGCCGCCCTCGGGGAGCGGAGGCGCCAAACGGGGGAGGAGCCGGCTAAAAGCGGAGGCACACTGTGGCGGAAAGGGCGCATCGCCGTGTCGAGCGGTGCGCTATTCGCCCGCGGTGGGGATCCTCACTCGCAGATGAGGGAGAAGCCGGGCACTTCGTTGAAAGCCGTGCCGAGATCCATGACGCGGCTCTCGTTTTTGAGGGCGTAATTGCCGTCGCGGTTGAGGATGGAGCAGACAAGATAGACGCTTCCGTGCTCGGTGGCATCGGCTTGTACTTCCAAATTGTCGCCGGCGTCGCTGGTAATCTCCACACGGCCGCTCTCATCGGCGAAGGTGACATCGCGACCTTCGGTGGCGGCACCGTAATTGACGATGCAAACGTAGGCTTGCTCGAGGTCGGCCAGCGATCCGACATTGATTTGCTCCACAGATTCGCTGCCTTCGCCGGGTTCGGGGCTGTCGCCGAGATGAAGGATGTAGGGAAACTGGTCGAGCGCGCCGCGATCGCTCTTGCGGCTGCGGAAGAGGTCGGAGAACACGCCGCCCACTTCGCCGTCCTTGCGGCGGAAGAAGAGACAGAGGTCGAGATCTGTTTCAGACTGCCAAAGGAGTCGCACTTTCAGTCGGCCGGTGAAAGTGAAGGCGGCCTCTTCTTTGCGACGGAGGGTGACTTTGCGTTTGAGACGCACTTGCGGTTGATCAGACATGGGAGAGAGGGGTTGAAAGGTTTGTATATATAAGATGTGTGTCGGGCGCAACGACACCCGCACGGCTTCTTGCTGCGCACAGCGGGGAGGACGTTTCGCGCACGGCGTGCATTAGCGTTCGTCGTCCGCGCGTTCGCGCACGTTGCAGATGAGTTTGAAGCCGGGAATCTGCTCGCAGGCCTCGACAATGGTGAGGACTTTGCGCTTGCGCAGGAGCCTGATGAGGCCATCGGGGCCCTTTTGGAGATTGGCCACCCAATAGACGCAGCCTTCGCCCTCAGAGCGGAGGTTACTGCGGTGATAATCGCCGGCCTTTGTGTAAAATTCGACGTAAGCGCCCGCTTCTTCGAAAAACGAAGCGCTCTCGGCATTCGCCGCCTCGTAGTCCACCACACAGATGCAGGCCTTTTCGATGCCGCTGAGTGCGCCGATCCAGATTTCCTCGGTGGCGCCTCCGCCTTGTTGGGGCAGCGTCTTGTCGCCCCGGTGCAAAATGTAGGGGAACGCACCCAGGCTGCCCAGATCCTCGGGACGTTCGCGATATTCGGAGGAGAAAACGCCGCCCGTGCCCCCATCTTCGCCGCGATAGAACAGGCAGAGATCGAGGTCGCGCGCCGTCAGTTCGTCTCGGTCGGCGGCATTCCAGCAAAGTCTAACCTTCATTTTATTCTTGAACGTGAAGATAATGCCACTTTTCTCCCGGATGGTGACGTACGGTCGCCTCTCCACGTCGGTACATGGCACACCTTTTTTCCTAATACTGAGTAGTGGATCTTCGGTCATGGGTATGGTGGATTTAGAAATTGAACTCATCTAAAGAATAGCCCTTATTAGTTTCGTTTTTTACGCCCTTCTTTTGTTTGTTGTCGGGCACAGGTTTCGCTTCGTCGCCCCCGTTATTTTTAGGGGTGGTGGGTTGGGGGGCTTCACTATTGCCGAAGAAGCCCTCAGGATCGTCTATTCCCGACGGTTGATCCGCCGGTTGTTGTGATTGATCCTTGCCCTGTTGCGGTCGGTCCGCAGGTTGTTGCGTCGGCCCGGCGAAGAAGCCGTTGTTTTGATCCGCTTCTTCGAAAATTCGTTGGACGAGTCTCGTCACGCTCCCCTGTTGTTGAGTCGGCCCGGCGGGGGAGACGTTGTTTTGATCCTCTTCTTCGAAAATTCGTTGGAAGAGTCTCAACACGCTCTCCTGTTGATGGGGTGCAGTGGCGTCGGCTTTGAGCGCATTGAGGAGCCTTCTGGCTTCTTCATAGTTGCGGTCGGCAATAAGCACCTTGACTCTTTTCAGCGCTTCCTCAAATTGCTGGCGATCTTGCTCAGCGCGCACTCGCTTTTTGGCGCGTTCCACCCGTTCGGCGAGTTCTTCGTCTTTGCGGCAGCGGAGCACCTCTTCGGCGTAGCGGACAAAGGTGGCCCAATCGCCGTCGAACCAGGCTTTGTTGTAGCGTTTTGTGCAGTCGTCGATGAACTCTTTTTGCTTTTGCTCGGCTTCGGCAGCCCGTTTGTGCTGCTCTTCGCGGGCTATCCACTCACTTTGCTGTTCAGGGTCGAGGAAAGCGGCGAGCCGGCGCGCACATTCGGCGGCCTTTTCGTGGTCATGGCGGTCGGCGGCGCGGGTATATTCCTCCTTCATGGCGAGGATTTTACTCTCGCGCTCGCTGATTTTCAATCGGCAGGCGCTCATGCGCGGCTGCAAATCAGGGTGGTTCGGGTCGAGGAAGCGCACTTTCTCGAATTCCTCGAGGGCTTCGTGGTAATTACCCTGCTGTTCTAAGACGTCAGCTCGGGCGAAAAATCCGCTGATGCGGGTGGCCTGATCGATTTGCTTGGTCGACTCGTCGTGAATCTTCTTGGCGGTTTTGGAATCGGGGCGCACATTGAGGGCTGTTTTGGCGTGTGTGAGCGCCTCTTGCCAGTCGCGGTGCTCGAAAGCGTCCTGCGCCTGTTGGATGCTGCTTGCATATTGCTCGGCGCGCACCTTGTCTGCGGCGATGTTGCGGTTGGCGGTTTCGAGTTTCGCTTTGGCCTCCTTGTCTTCGGGGCGAAGTTGGAGTGCATTTTGGGCCCAGTCGAACATGCTGTGCCACTCCTTTTTCCGTTCGCACTCTTCAATTTTGGCCATGGCCGTGAAGAACTCTTCCTTGTCCTTGCGTGCGGCGGCATCTACCTGCGCCTTTTCGTCGGCAAGGCGGGCGGCTTCGCGTTCGCGCTCGGCCTCGGCCTGTGCATTGCGCAGGGCGATGAGTTCCTGCTCGCCGAGTTTGCGGTGCATTTGGGCTTCGGTGCTGAACTGGTCGAGGTTAATCTCGCGATAGACGGAGACAATTTTGGGAAGGTCGCAGCGGCGGAAATAAACGAGGTCTTCTTTTTGAAAACGGTAGCTGGCCGTGACGGCTTCGCTGAACTTTTCGTTCACAAATCCATCGCCGAGGAAAAGGATACCGCGGAGAAATTCGTCGGGTTTTAGGACTTTGGCCACGAAATTTTTGATCTCGTTGATGACGGCCCCGACGATTTTTTCGGTACGGTCGTTGATTTCTTCGGCGATTACGTTCACATCGAAGGTGTTGGGGGCCACGGAAAAGCGCACGCCCAGCAAGTGTACGGGGCGTCCGCCTCGGGTGGCATCGAGTTGGCGCAACCACCCTTCGGCATGCTGTTCGAGGTTGCTATACTCTCGTTCTTTCTCCTCAGGGGTGGAAAGAAAATGCTGCACATTGTTGATTTTCGCCACAATGGTCTCCACAAGTGCGCGCACTCTGGGGTCGGTGCCCATGCCGGGGAGGGTATTTTCGGCCAACCGCACGAAGGTTTCGCCTTCGCGGTGGTAGATGCTGAAATGGAGTTGCTCGTTGTAGGCGTTGAGCACGAGGTAACACCCATCTTCGCACAAGTGGTTGCTGCGTCGGGCGTGTTCGAGCGCGAGATGTTCGACGGGCACGGAACGTTCGCACACATCGAAGCCTTGGTTTTTGAGCACATTTTCGACAAAGATGTTGCGCGAGGCGTAATCTACGTCGGCGGCGAAGGAGATGTAGGTGGGCACTTGGCGGCCGGCGCAGGGTGCACTGTCATAGCCCGCGGCTTCGCTCCACTCATCGAGGATGCCGGCTTCTTTGAAGAGGTGGCTGATGGGTTGCTCGCGGTCGTAGAGCGAGAAGGTTTTGGTGTTTTCGGCCATGAGTCGGAACACCTGACCGAAACAATGGGGTTCGCCTTCGAAATAGGCGTTTTTGTAAGCATTTCCGTAGAGCACACGGTTATATTCCGTGTCTTCGCGGAAGAAGAGTTCGAAGTATTCGTCTTCCGTTTTGGGACGAATCGGTTTCACCACGCCATTATCGTCGCGCACGGCGGCTACAATGTAGTGAGTGTCGACATAGAGAAAAAGATAATTCATGTGTGCAAGGGAGAAAGCTGTGTCTCCTGTCCGTTTGCTCATCGGCGCGCATTGGCGCATTGGCACTGCGGTCGGCAAGTTGGGACATTTTGACGAGAAACAGGACCGTTTCTTCGATTTTCGCCCGTGTTTTGGTTGCGACTCCGCAGTTTTTGCATCGCCGTGTGGGTGAAGGGCTACAGCGGAGGCGAATAGGCGGTGAAAATGAGGACAGTCTGTCGGCCGATGAGGGCGGCGGCCGATGGAATCGGCAAGCGATGCCCCCCCTGCGGGCGGCTGCGCGCCTCACTCCCGAGGAAGTGGGCGCACAGTGCCGCGTGGGCAGATGGAGCAGGGGCCGGTGGAAGCCTCAGCTCCGCCGCCGTCGTGCACAACGGACGCGGCGACGCAGAGCGACTTCGCAGAGCGGCCGGCACATGCGCAATTAGACGAAGATCTTCTTGATGACGGTCTTCAAGAAGCAGGCGCCCTCTGCAATGATGAGCGGCTGGTGGTAGGGGAATTCTCCACTCTGGTGGCGGAGGGCCTTCTTGTATTCGTCGTCCTCGGTGACAAAGCTGGCGATGCGGTCGGAGAGGTCGACCAGATCTTCGCGCAGGTCTTCGGCTTTGGCGTAGAGTTTCGTTTTGTGACTCACGAAATCGCAGAAGATGTTCATGAAGACTTCGAAATTCTTGGTGCCGCTGAACGACAGGCGGTTCATGTTGTCGGCAAAGTATTCGCCGGAGAGTTCGTCGTCGGCTTGCAGCGTGACAGACGCCTCATTGTCCTGCAAATATTGCACGCCGGTTTCGCCGCAGAGGTCTTTTTGGTTGAGGGATTCGGCTTTGACCACCTCTTTGGGCTGCACCAATCCCTTGGCTACCTCCGACTTGTTGTCGACTTCGATGTCAGTTCGGTAGCGAACTTCGACTTCTCGGTCGATCATGAGGTGGAGTCCGGCATTGAGACAGTCGGCGTAATACCTTTCTGTGGCGTTGGTGCCGGCGGGTTCGCGGAGCCAGTGGAAGAGTCGGCCGCCCTTACCGAAGGTGAGCACATCGACGCGCTTGATGTGGTCGAGTTGCTGCTTCTTGATGGTGTCGCCGATGAGGATGCCCGAATAGAAGAGGAGTAGCCCGGTGACATAGGCGGGAATGGTGAAGACAAACTTGGCCTTCTCGCTGATGGTGCTGTAAAAGCGCTCGTAGTCTTCCGTGTCTTTGAGCTGATCGAAGACGCTGTTGAGGCAGTAGGGGGCCTTTCGGGGGGCGTCTCTCACGATCTCCTCGACATTGTTGACAAAGACTTTGTTTTTGTCCTCTTTCTGGCAATAGTAGTTGAGTGCCTCGCGGAACTTTTCGGAGTTGATGATGGCGTTGAAGAAGACGCCTGCGGCGAGACGAACGGAACTTTCGCGGAAGAGGGTGGCTTTGTTGGCGTTTCGCGGATCTTTGGCCAGGAGGAGGATGTCGCTCGTGCTGCCGCCGACGTCGATGCCGAGGAAAAGATTGTCGTTGCTCAGGCCGATTTCGCGCGTGAGGGCGAAACTGCACACGGCCTCGGCCTCGGTGGTGTAGGTGCGGGGGAGCGTGGGTCGACAGCCCACGATGGGCGTGATTTTGCAGAGCTCTTCGTAGATATTTTCGAGCTCATTGCGATCGGCTTCCATCATGGCGCCGGGATAGCTCCAAACGATTTCCTTGGGTTTGAGGCGCTTGGTGTAGAGATAAGCGCAGGCTTGGAGCCAGAGACTCTTGAGGAAGGCACGCTTTTTCTGCAACCCTTTGTCGTCGTTGAGCCACTTCATGTTGTAATGCAGCGTGCCGGCTTGGGTGGTGATGGTGCGTTCGTCCATCTCCTTGACCAAGACATTGGGACGACTCACGGGTACACCACCGGCTACCTCCTCGCTTTGGTATTTGAGATTGTAGCGACTGTCGTGTTCGTGGAGCCAGGATTTAATTTGCCCGTTGCCGGTGGGATAATTGCTGAAGAAGAGCAACTCGTGGTTCTCGGCCACAGCGCGCAGATCGCGGGTTTCTTGTCCGACAAGCATGGTGCGGAAATTCTGGAACTCCACAGGTTGCGCTTGACTCTCGTCAACGCTGTAGTAAACGCACATGTTGTTGCTGCCGAAGTCGATGCCCACAACAGCCTCTCCCTGGGTGTCAAGACTGGTGAGGTCTTTCACCACTTGGGGGCGGAGCATTAAGTAACCGGCGTGTGCGTCTTTTCCGGCATCCTTGACCATGACGGAGAGACCGGCGGGGGCCAAGGCCATGGAATAGATGTTGTATTTGTGCAATTCCTCGCCTTGTCCGGGGGGATAGGTGATGAGTTGTCGCACTTGCGGCGCGTTGGGTTCGTCGGGAGCGGGGTTGTAGTCGGAAGTGAAGAACTGTCCGTCGATGTTGCGCACAAATTCACCCTTCTGCTTGAAAATGGCTTGGAATTGTTGCGCGGCGTCGGAGGTACACTCGGTGTAGAGATAGTAGTTCTTCCAGTTTTCCGAAACGAAATTGGGCCACATGATGACCTTCTTGAGTTCGGTCATCCACTTGACCTCGTATTCGCGGGTGTTGAGTTCGACTTGTTCTCCGTCAATCTCGACGACGAGGGAAACAGCGAGGGATCCGGCGTCGTTAAGCCGGGCGGAGAGGCGCGTTTTGCAGTTGTCTCCGTAGCCGAGGAGGCCGGAAAGCGAATTTTTGAAGATGTCCAGCCCAATTTCGGAGAGGGGAAGCGAGAAATAGTCGGCGCCTTCGGTGACAAGGTTGTCGATTTTGAGGTAGAAGACGGCGCTTTCCGAGAGTTTGGGTCGGGCATTGGGCGCTTCTGCCCAACCGACTACAAATTTGTCGTCGCTGAGCAGTTTTTGCACGTCGCCCACGAGTTTATAGTCCCCGTCATTGTTGTAGGTGAAGGTGAAATCGGGCTTCAGATAGACAGGAACGCTGCTTTTGAAGAGAGCCGAGAAAGGATATTCCAGGTTGGCGTACTGCGCCACGGGACCAATTTCACGCAACTGCCCGCCTTTTTGGCGCAATTCTCCTTCCCATTTTCGACTCATACCTTTGAATCCGTTCAGCTCCGCACGTCTTTTTCCTCCGCGCTGGGCATTGATATTGTCCTCGAAGGCTTCGAGATTGCCATTGAGGTTTTTGACGAAGAGATAGAGCTTTTGCAGCTGTTCGGGGTTGAGGAAAGGCGTCGGATCTTCGAAACGGCCATTGCGGAACCACTGCACTTCTCCTGCATCGGCCCCAATTTGGCTGTAGTCCACGCCGGTGAACACGCCGGTCATGGGCGAGGTGCCGCCTACCAGATGGCCGCGGTAGTAAATGAGTTGGATGAAAGGCTGCGTATCTGGGTCTTTGGCGAGCTGAAGTTGGTTGCTCCAGAGATCTTTATCGTCGAAGAGCATGCGTCCGAAGGCCGATGCGATGTCATAGAGCCGCCCGTTTCCATTGAGCGAGACGGGGTTCGAGAAGCTCACGCGGTCGGGATAGAGCGCCATGACGGCGAGCAGGCCGCGCCACTCCCCGTGCAGCATTTCATAGAACTGCTGCAATCCCGAAGAGTCGATGTTGGGATCGGGGGCATTGAGGGTTTGGAGGGCAAACTTGAAGAGGCGTGCGCGCGCCCAGGGGGTGGGCACACCGGAAATGAGGGCGGCGAGCTTGTCGCTGCTCATTTCATCGAGGATTTTACCGGTTTTGATGCCCTGAATGTAGGAGGGCGCCATGTTGAGTTCGTTCCATTCGCCCGCCGTACCGGTCGACAAATTGGTGTAACTCTTGATGAGCAATGCTTTTGTAGACATAGTTTCGTGGGAGATTAGGTGAACTGATAAAGTTTGCCGAGGGTA
>ERZ772999.174-NODE-174-length-41054-cov-22.656675_pt1 | contig 41054 bp, 56 predicted proteins | sample MGYA00511467_ERZ772999 | MGnify/ENA primary metagenome ERZ772999 (study PRJEB29015, sample SAMEA2738064) | human oral metagenome | biome: human oral; feature: human-associated habitat; material: saliva | place: China | collected 2218 ... | reverse complement strand
ACCTGCACCAGTGTTATTCTTACCATAATCATCACCGGCGTTAATAACAGTGTTAATGACTTCAGCTAAAGCATCCTTCTTTAAACGGAAGTTAATAAAGCCAGGCTTAACAACTTCGATAGAAGAAGCTTCTGTATAGATTTCCTTTAACTTTTCAACGATAGGTCCAGCAATATCTAATGGACTCTTATGCAATGTTCGGGAAAGGCGCATAGCTACACTAGTTGAATAGTCTCCCATCTTTGGATCACGTGGGGTTTCAACAATCAATATTGAATCATCTGCGTCAATATCGTACACTTGCTTCACTGCCTCACGGACAGCTGAACTAATTTTGCTTTCAAAATCACTCATCTTTTTGTCCTCCCTCATTTGATAGCATAAATATCCTAATAAAAAAACCGCTTGTAGCGGGCTTTTTTTAAATGGCGCGCCGAGCAGGAGTCGAACCCGCAACCTTTTGATTCGTAGTCAAATGCTCTATCCAGTTGAGCTATCGGCGCATTCGGTGTTATCACCTTGCTTTTTAATAGTATTCCATTCCCCTAGAAAATACAAGTCTTTTTTTCAGAAAAAAGTATTGTAAAATCAATGAAAAAATAGTACTTGTGAAATACATGCAAGCACTATCAAATAATTGTTTCAAACATACATACAGCGGCAGGAATAATTTCATCATCAAATAAATAGGAATCATGATGTAAAGAAGGACATGTTCCCATTCCAACAAAGACAAACATACATGGTGCAAACTTCTTATAATAGCCAAAATCTTCACTGGCACGAATTGGTTCAGATAATTCTTCCACCTCTATACCCGCAGCCTTTAATTTCCTAACAGTTTTATCTACTAGAGATGGATCTGCGTAATTTTCATCAAAGCGGTCAAACTCTTCAATGCTTACTTTAAACTTTCCATTTAATCCCTCAAAGTAAGCACGAACATATTCTTCTAAGACAGCTAGTTCATTTTCTTTAGCCGCCCGTAAAGTCAAACAAATTTCCCCATTTGCTGGCGAGATGCCAAAGTTCAAACTACCCACATTCATATGGATAATCGTAATCATTGCAAGCGAACTGAAGTGATTATTCGCAAATGTAAATGGTTTAAATCCAGTCTGCTTTGCTAGAGGTTCAATCGATTTAGCAAATGCAGATAAAGCATATACTGGATTAAGTCCTTTCTCAGGTTCTGAAGCATGGCTTTGTACTCCTGTTAAAGAAATGCGATACCCAACCGAAGCACACATGACTGTCTCTGGTCGATAGTAAATCACATTCTTTCTTAAGTTAGGCATATTGTGCAGGCCAAAAATTTTATACACATGATACTTTTCAAATAATGGTTTGCAGATAGCGGCACCACTACCATTTTCTTCAGCCGGTTGGAAAAGATAGATAACATTATACTCACTTTCTCTATCCTCTTCTTCTAGCATCACACCCAGCAAAATTGCAGTATGTCCATCATGACCACAGCCATGAAATGGTGTATTTGAAGAATTCATTATCGCATCATGATCTGCACGTAATACGATCGTCTGCTTAGTAGGTTGATATGGCTTCATACAATACAACCAATCTCCTTCATCAAACACGAGATAACTAAGCATATTTTTTGCAATAAATTCTTTGATTAATTTTCGTGTAAATACTTCGTGATTAGACAACTCCGGATGCTCATGTAATACATGGCGAAACGCAATAATCTTTTCAAGATTTTCCTGTTTCATACAGATACTCCTTTGCGCACTTCTATCATTGATTCTATGCCTAAATATTTTTGATTACAAATCTCACAATGCCATCATTTTTCTTGAAGTTTATCAACTACCTTTTGCATATCATCTGGTAATTTGCATTCTATCTTTATCTGCTTCTTTGTTTTAGGATGGATAAACTCTACTTTCCAACAATGTAATGCCGGTCGCTTCATCGCATGCATACTGCCACCATAGAGACGATCACCAATCAGTGGATGTCCAAAATAAGCCATACCTGCACGTATCTGATGTAATCTTCCAGTTTCAATATGAACTTTAATCATAGAGAAGAAATTACCCTCGATAATCACTTCATAATTGGTAATACAATTTTGACCATCCACGGTCACACTTCTTCCACGTATTCCCTTCTCTTTTCCTAAGGTATACGTTAAAGTCCCACTTTGTTCTTCAAACTTTCCTTTTACGATAGCCAAGTATTCTTTATGTAATAATTGTTCCTCGCGAGCAGAAGCTAGCAAAGCTGCCATCTGCTTTGTTTTTGCATATACAACAATTCCAGAAACACCTTTATCCAAGCGGCCAACTGTTCTAACTATAAAGCCATCATCTTGATAGTAGCGTTTTAAAATAGACCCCATATTATCATCAAAATGTTCTGCACTCGCATGGCTTGGAATTCCTGCAGGTTTATTCACCACAACAATATCAGTATCCTCATAGAGGATGATTGGTTTTGATTCTAACTGTGGCTCTTCTGTCCGTATAGTCACTACATCGTTTGTATGTACCTCTTGTGTCAATCTGCACTTTTCATCATTGAGATAAATCGAACCAGACACATGAAATCTACTGATTTCACGTCGTGAAAAACCCATTTGTTTCGATAAGATATTCTTAACAAGAAGACCACCCTCATTCGGTGTTATTTTCTTTTGTTTTGCGATTTTCATGTTCAAATTATAACGCAAATCAATCTCTAATCAAAAGAAAGAATGCTATTGTATAATCATTGTTGAGAGGTACGTTATGTTAAAAATCAACCAGATACGCTGTGAAGTTGGAGAGACATTTTCGATTCATCACATCGCAAAGAAATTACGCTGTTCTATTCATGATATTCACTCCTTTGAAATCGATCGTGAATCTATCGATGCTAGGGGTGACGATCTTCACTATTCCTATAGTGTATACGCATCTATTAAAAACGAAGATAAATATCTCAAGAACCGTGATGTAAAAAAAGAATCGAAAGAAGTTTATATTCTTCCAACAACCACGAAGGCTCCAATACAAAGACCTATTATCGTTGGATTTGGACCAAGCGGAATGTTTGCCGGTCTTATCTTAGCAGAAGCAGGACTAAATCCAATCATTATTGAACGTGGCCAAGCAGTTGAACAACGTACCAAAGATATCAACGAATTCTTTACCAAAGGGAAACTTTTAGAATCATCCAACGTACAGTTTGGTGAAGGTGGTGCTGGAACCTTCTCAGATGGAAAACTAACGACACGCATGAAAAACATACGTGTTTCAAAGGTATATGAAGAATTTATAGAAGCAGGTGCTAACCCTGCCATTCAATACCAACAACGTCCTCACCTAGGTACTGATGTACTACAGACAATCGTCAAAAAGATACGTGAAAAGATTATCCATCTTGGTGGTGAAATATACTTTGATACCAAATTAGAAAGCTTATATTTAAACGGGAATCAAATTGTTGGTATTCATACAAATAAACAGGACTTTTTAACCGATAGTGTCATACTATGTACTGGCCATAGTGCGAGTGATACATACGAAACACTACTTGCACAAGGTGTAGAAATAACACAAAAAGATTTTGCGATTGGCGTGCGTGTCGAACATCCACAAACCCTTATCGATCAAAGCACCTATGGTAAACACTATGGTCATCCTGCGCTTAAGGCATCCTCGTATCAACTAACTGCCAAGACATCTGTCAATCGTGGTGTATATTCATTCTGCATGTGCCCAGGTGGTGTGGTTATCCCTGCATCCACAGAACAAAATTGTCTTGCAGTAAATGGTATGTCCTACAGCATGCGTGCAGGTAAGAATGCTAATAGTGCTATCCTTGTACAGATTCCACGTAGCGATTTTGATCAAGGACACCCTCTTGATGGTTTTCAGTTTCAGAAGAAATTAGAACAACTAGGTTACCACGAAGGCTTTGTAGCACCTGCACAGAATATCAAAGACTACTTGAATTATATCCCTTCCGATAAACTTGTCATTCAAACTTCTTATCCACGTAACACAATTATGAAGGACATGCATACATTCTTCTCCGATGAGGTTAATCAAGCAATGGAAGAAGGCATGAAACAATTCGATAAGAAGATACATGGTTGGATTGAAAATGGCATCATGGTTGGACTTGAAACACGCTCTTCTTCTCCAATCAAAATACTTCGTAACGATAATGGATACAGTTCTACCATTCAAGGATTATATCCATGTGGCGAAGGTGCTGGATATGCTGGTGGTATTGTCTCTAGTGCCGTAGATGGCATCAAACAAGCTGAAAATTATATTGCACATTTAAATCGATAAAGAAAAAATGCAGACCCATATCTGCATTTTTCTTTATTTACCATGATTCTTTTTTCTTGGCTTGTAATTCTTTGATTGATGACGCGGCTTTCTATCACCAGACTTATGTGACTTGCTTGGCTTTGTAGACTTATGCATCGATTTATTTGATGCACCATCATCACGTTTCTTTTTGTTATCACGCTTCTCACTCTTATCACTACCACTTCTAGAATTTGACTTCTTCTTAAATGGTGGACGACGATTTGATTTACCAGCACTTACTTTCTTACGTTTTAACTCGATAGAGTATTCCGTTTTCATTAACGGAATCTCTTTCTTTAACATCTTCTCAATTGACGCAAGCAAACCTAATTCTTCATGACAACACAAAGAGATTGAAATACCCTCTTTACCAGCTCTTCCAGCTCTACCAATACGGTGGATATAAGACTCATCTTCCTCTGGTAAATCATAGTTGAATACATGTGAAATATCTGAAATATCAATACCACGTGCCGCAACATCTGTCGCTACCAATACATCTACTTGATTAGTTCTAAATCGCTGTAATGCATTCTGACGTTGACCTTGTGTTTTATTACCATGGATTGTAAGAACTTTGATACCATCTTCTATTAACTTCTTAGTTAAACGATCGGCACCAATCTTAGTTCTTGTAAATACAATGGCCTTAGTAACTTCTGGACTTACAAGCATATCCTTTAGGACACGCTTCTTATCCGCCTTTTCACAGTATACAAGATACTGGGTAATCGTTTCGGCTGGACTTGCTGGTGGAGCCACACGAATATCCACTGGGTCATGTAATAATTCATTAGCTAATTCTTTGATTTCTTTTGGCATTGTTGCAGAGAACATAACAGTTTGACGAACTTCAGGAATACGGCTAGCGATTGTACGTACATCACCGATAAATCCCATATCCAACATACGATCCGCCTCATCAAGTACAAATATTTCAATATCACTTAAGACAATCTCACCCTGAACCATAAAGTCATTTAAACGACCAGGAGTTGCAATTAAAATATCACAACCACTACGGAGAGCTTTTCTTTGCGGGCCAGATGGTGCGCCACCATACACACAGCATGCACGTAGTTTTAAATATCTTCCAAATTTCTTAAAATTCTCAAAGATTTGAACAGCTAACTCACGTGTCGGTGTTAATACCAGCGCACGAATCTGATGTTTCTTCTTATATTCAAGCTTATTTAAAATTGGCAATGCAAAAGCGGCTGTCTTACCTGTACCAGTTTGAGCACAGGCAACGATGTCCTTCCCTTCTAACATGACAGGGATTGCTTTCTCTTGGATTGGTGATGGTGTTTCATACTTCGCCTTACTAACAGCACTCAATATCGGCTCCTTAAGTTCTAAATCTGTAAAATTCATAAATCTCCTCTGCTTCTTAGTCTCATCAAAGAAAAACTGATCGAGCTTTTGTATTCCCGACCAGTATAATCAGTTTTCTATAAAAGACTCATAGATATTACTGTATATTCCTTATTAGCGCAACCATAACACAGTTTTACAATGTTATTTCATCGCCAGAATCACACTGAATACTATAAGATTCATTCAGATAATAACTCCTCAATAAATTCAATATCACTTTCTTTCAAACGAATAATATGATTTATCCCATCCGGGAAAATATCAATTTCATCTTCACCAGACTCAGTACCTATAGCAGGATAGTAGTCTATGACTTCTCCGATAATGATCAAATCGTTGCAAGTAAACACTCTTACATATTTCTCAAAGAAATCACTTAGTTTCATAAAATATATGTCCTTTTATAAAATTTCCCAAAGATAAAGGAAAATGATGCAAGTTATCTATAATATATGTTAAAGCAATACGCTTCTCCAACATTTTCATTTTAAGAGCGAGCAACGGGAATCAATGACATGTATATAATGGTTAATGCCAAGTGGTAATATCATCTATTTTTAGCGATTTATGACTGTCTGTGTTTATGATTTTTTATGTATTTATAATAGAAAGGTGCCAAACTGGGTGCCACAAAAAAACAGCCTACCCTCACTTAAGAGAGTAGGCTTTCTAGTTAAAATCTATTTTAGAAAATCATCATGTTTCAATCTTGTCTGATACGTATCTTTAATTAAGCGTGTAGCTTCAGTTATCACACCATTCTTCAGATGGTTCTCTTCGACATACTGCTCATACGCATCGCACTTAGAAACGATAAATCGAAATTGCTCTTTTGAATGCACAATTCCCCTGCTGCATTCATTTGCGAAAACAAGTATTGTATTACGGATGTCATCAGCACGTTGTACTGTGTATTTTTCGATATGACTATCTAGCTTTGACTCAATTCCGTCAATTTTAGCACTTAGATCTTGATTAATCTGCTTTCCAAGCCATCCGAGAATTTTAGTCCACGGATTCCATTTTACTGGCGCAATTTGTATTGCAGAAAGGATTATAAGGGTAACGGATAGTGCTAATCCTCCGATACCCTGTATCTGCAACAATTCAAAAATTTCCTTTGCTGTCATATCATTTTACTCGAATAGTATCACCAGCATAGATCTTGTTAGGGTTGGAAATACCATTGATGTAGGCAAGATACTGATACGATGTTCCATAACGCTCAGCAATACCGCTCAATGTGTCGCCAGGCTGAATTGTGTAGTATTCCGTGCTGGCTGCTGGTGCTTCTGCAGCTGCTCCATTAATCACGATTTCTTGTCCTGGATAAATCTTGTTTGGATCTGGAATGTTGTTAATTACAGCCAGACTTTGATATGTAGTGCCGAATCTCTGCGCGATTTCCGACAATGTATCACCAGGTTGTACGATGTATGTTGTACCACTAGACTGTACGGATGGTTGTACATATGTCTGTGCTTGTGGTTGCAATGCAGGAATTGGTTGCCCTGTTGCCCCGGCATATGCTAACCATGCGTTTTCATCACTATAGAATAAGGATAAGTCTAGGTTCCCACTCCATCCATAAATTCTACCAGTTGAAGTATATTGATGCATAATGTGATTCACTGTGATAGTGTTCCACGGACTATCTACCCATCCCATAGGATTGTTATCTGCATATTGTGCAATCCACAATCCGTTGTCAGTTAAATTTGCCACTTGATCCACTGCACTATTCTGTACATATACAACTGGATTGATTCCTGTACGTGCATGAACTCTATCGCAGAATTCTTTACACCAATATGGATTACCCCATTGTGCATTCTCACCAGACTCCCAGTCGAGCACAAGCATTGCTTCTCCAAGATATCCTTGAATGTTATCTAGGAAAAAGTCAGCTTCTGCAGTTGCGTTTCCACCGCTTGCATAGTGATACACACCTAATAGTTTTCCTGCTGATTTTGCAGCTTGATATAAACTGTCGCAAATAGGATTGATATATCCCGTGCCTTGCGTAGCCTTAACAATTACTGCGTCGCAATCAAGAATTGTGTTATCAATACCCTCTTGCCATGATGCTTCATCTACCACTCTTAACATTCTTAAGCCTCCTTCTTTGGTCCATTCAAACGAGTGAACAGATCGTTAACAAAATTAGCTCCACGAGCTGCAATAATACCTGTTAAAACGGAACCTATAAAAGGAACACGAATTGGTAATCCAATAATTTCAAATACATCTACTCCTGTAAGCACGCATACAGCAATTGAAATTGCTAAAGAGCCAATTACACTTGGTTGAAGTGAGTCGGTGTATGCGCGTTTAAGATTCTCCCAAATTGCTTCAACCATGATTGCTAAAATAATAACTTGTGATAAACCATTCATTTTATTTTTCTCCTTCTACACCATATTTAATGTTTTTCGTTTTTGTATATACATCTACATAGGTTTCGTTCTTGTCGCCGTTGTGAGTCACCTCGCAATAATCTGCTTGCCCATTTGCAGACGACTTTAAAACGTTAGTGCCGACAAGTGCTTTCCAGTTTTGAAGAGTCTTACAAAACCAAACAACAAAACATTCTTCCGGTTTAACCTCGACAAGATTTACTTCTGACATTGCCTTTGCTGCTAATTCTTTTGCTTTTTCAATCATTTTTTCTTTGTCCTCTTTTCTATCTAAAAAGGCGGCCGCATTGGTCGCCTTAATAGCAAATATTTAATTTTTGTAATAATCCCAGGCAGTGCCGAAGCCTGGCTCATTACCCTTATTGTTGTCGATTTTTGAAACGAACACAATTCCTCTAGCGATTGCTAAATCACCTTTGTTGTAAGTGACTTTTTCGTCCCACGGCTTGATTTCAACTTTTGGCTTATCTTGGCTGTTCTCACTTGCTTTTAACAGTTTGTAATGCTTACTGTCTTTATCTGGAGTATTGTACTCGCTTGATGTGACTGCTTCAACAACCTCATACGGATTGCCTTTGTATTTGAAGCGCTCTCCCTTTTTATAAGGAAATTTGAACACATTCCAGTCATCTAGGAACTTCGCCCACTTGATTACGTCTTTAATTTCAGCATTTTGCAAACCCAATGCGATAAAATGTGCTACTGCTTCTGATTCTGCTTTCTGTTTCGCTAATTCCATTTCTGCTGCTGGAATTTCTTCAAAAGTAAATCTAATAGATACATTATCACTATCAATTACTTTAGTTTCAAAACCTAACATTTTTACGGTTTCAAATTCATAAATTACGTTTTCATTCTCAATACTATAGTCTACGATCTTAGCATGTGAAACATTATTTTGACTCATCAAAATAGCCGTATCATAGATTTTGTTTAATGGAATTACCATTTCAAAACTATCTTTTTGATATGAGTTGATTTTAAAATTTCCACCATCTTTTAATTTAATTTCCATTTTTACCTCACTTTCTTATTCTATTCTTTTCCAAAAGTTTACTGCATAGTAAGGTGGTGCTACATCAATAGAGGCGGTTTGACCAACAACAGCGGTAAAGTGGTTCCAGCCACCAAATCCTATATTAGTGCCGGCAACTACATATGTCGCATTGCCTAAAGCACCTATATTTGTATCATTTACAGCTTTGTATCCTATTACATTAGGATTGTTATTAGTTGCACCAATGGCAGCAGCAAGGTTGCCATTTCTCCCATCTAGACTACCGTGAGAGTGAGTGAAACTACCGCCCTGTGACTTGATAGGCGTATTTTTGCTTGCGCCAATCAAGAATTTATCCTCAATCTTTTCCCATTTACCACCAAGAATGATGTTTGGATCGTAGTCCTTATTCTCATTCATGAGGATTGAGCCAATCGGGTAAAAGAAATCAATCAATCTTTGATATGTGTTGTTATTTTTTAAGTAAAACGCTTCTGCACAAAAGTTACCATTTACATCAACTTGTGTTTTCCCGAGTTGCATAAGCGCTTTTTCGATAGCCAATGTAATATCACGACTAATCGACTGTCCAAACTTATCGGTAGCAGTCAACGTATATGTGTACGCTTGGTTTGGGTTCGCCCCACCAATCGGTTTTGTTGCAGACCATTTATTACTATTAAGAATTCCTGTTGTATTACCTGTTGCGCTACCTGTAATCGTGATATTGATAGCGTTGGTTGTATTGCCGACCTTACCTTGCCAGTATTCGCCATCTGCACTAATTGCCCCATTGCTACTTTCTGCCCCATTACGAGCCACATTTAAGTTGATAATGGATGGTCTAACGTATTGATGATATTTTGCTTTCTGTGTCCAGGTTATAACGTTGTTGCGGCTGTCCGTAGCTGTAATCGTGTACGTTATTTCACCACTTGCATTTGTCAAACCATCGAATAAAACATCCGCTGTTGCTGTATTGACTGTTTTATTAAAAATTCCAATACTTACAGCGATTGATTTAATCGTTGCATGTTTCTTAGCGTTTGCGGTTACCTTAACTCGTTTCTTAGATAACAAAGACATGCATTCATATACATTTGGGATAAAAGGTTTTGCAACTCCCTCGTCTGACACAACAACACTATCAAGTGTTGGAGAATCCGTAATCGTGAGTTCTTTTGTATAGGCAACCGATTCGCCTATCTTTGTTTTGAAATCCGATGTCCATGTTTCCAGTAAAATTCCAATATTGCATCGCCCTTTATCAAGATTTTTTGTTGTTTCGTATATATCTTCCCATTCAGCACTATTCAATTTGATAACTGTTCCGCTCGTATAATCCTGTATGGTTTTTATAAACTTAATACCCATAATAGCGATGTTTAGCTTTTCTCTAAATGCACTATTTTTTCTTGTATATGTTACTGAATATTCACCTTTTATATTATCCAATGAGTAATCATCGATTGCTGCGGCTCTTGGAATAGTCGTTAATGCGATATATCCGCCTGTATTAACAAAGCATGTTTCAGGCATCCAGTTCAAAGATGATTCTTTGACCCACTCAATACCACCGTACCCCAGCAATGAACCGTCATTATTATGTGTAACAACGATGTCGCCTGACACATTTATAGTTTGATAACCTGCAAGAACTGTTACAACTGTGTCCGCACTTAAGTATTTCGTGCCCTGTCGATTATCGTGCCAGTATAGTCTGATAACGCCGTGACCATTACCATAAGTATCAAATAGCGTTGCCCTATCAGGGTTATAGATATAGCCACTTATGTGGATATTGGTAGTATTATTTGCAATATTTGTAAGATATTCATACCACTCCACATGTAGATTCATTCTACCTCTGCCAGTTGGAGGTATTACCTGCAAATCACCTGTATATGCCATAACTATTCACCTCCGACCCAGTATATATTTGTGCACGAAACAGTTTCACCGCTAATTTCTTTCATCGTTCCGCGCTTAAATTTGTGCGCACCAGTTGCGAAATTACCCTCTGCTTTTAATGATTGAACTCTAGTTTCAGTAGAGTTTACATCAACCATGACTTTTCCATTAACAACAATCTTTGATGATTTCTCGTCAAGCACCTGTTCTGTTGTTGAACCTTCTTTACCTTGAATGTGCATACCATCAGATTGCAACTTAATTTGTTTTAGAACAGCAGTTTTGCCGTCTATTTCTTCAGTTAATGTTTGACTGATACTATCTTTCGTCAATTGCAATTCAGCCTTAGTTGCATATTGTTGTGTCTGTGCTTCTAATGCATGCAAATCATCATTTGTTGATTGTAACGATTTTTTAATCGCTGTTGTTTCCTGGACTGATAAGTTAATGGAATTATTCAACTGTTCAATTGCTGATTTGTTTGAAACCGTTACATCAATCAAGCCATTTAGCGTATCATCTCTGACCGCATCGGAATAACCGATACCATCATCAGTAAAGATGGTTTTATATCTTATCCATACCCACGTATCGTTGGCTTTTTCTGGTTGTGTTACGCTCCAGGATCCACCTATAGGTTCTGTCTTTGAAGTCGACAGGTAATATTCTGGTGTTACTTGTTTAACTCCTCGTCCGGTCTTTCCTGCTATTGATGGTGAATATACTTCGGACGATGTACCATCGCTATATTTCCACGTTGCTTTAGTCCATAGAGTATAACCTTCATTTACTAATGGAATATCGTTCAACCATTCACCTGTAGGAACTGTGGTTGCACTGTTACTAGCCTGGTATGTAAGTGTAGGACTACCAACAATACCACGGCCTGTATCACCTTTAATTCCTGTTAGTTCAAAAGGCTCATGCTTAATCTCTGTATCATTATTCACAACATCTGCAAGCATGTACCACATGTGTTGCCCTACAATCGTAGAAGGCTGTACAGTGGTCCATGCTGAATCTGTTTTGGACGGTTTATCTTCTGACGTCGTTTGTAGATAATATTGCTTTGTACCAGAAACTGTTCCAGCAGAAATATTTTCGACTTGTGTCTTAATCTTGTTTGTTTCAACTTGCAGATTACCTACATCGCCTTTTGCATCTTCAAGATTCTTTGCGACAATTTCAAGCTTGTTTGCATCTTGATCAACTTTAACCTGGAGACGCTTGATCCTAACTTTATCAGATACCTTAGTAACAACAGAATCGACATTCTTTAATGCAACCTCTCCATCAAGTTCGACAACAGACTGTGTACCTACATACTTGCGCTTAATGCTTAGAACGATACACTTATTCCCATCATACGTGGCAGTATCGCCTAATTTAATCGTATCTTTGCCAAAGGTTTTTAAACTTGACATACCGTAGAATGATTGGCTATTATACTTCGCTAAAATAGCATCTGTATATGTTTGGCTATCGCAATAGGAATTGTTTGCATCAATGTAGATTGTCTTACCTGTATCGTTTCCTGAAGCAATCAAATTAACACCGTCATCATACGCAACACGTGAGATGGTTATCAGATCTGTTTTTTCAAAATCTGATGTAAATTCTATATCGTGATTAGTAGTAAATAGATTTCTGAAGATAAGCGTATTTGACTCATTTATGAGTGCATTTGTACCACTTAATTCAGCAATCCAGCCAATGTAATCACGCATGATTATTGTTGTATCTATCCACTGTGCTTTTTTGTTCAGTACAGTATTTGATAACCCTGTTTTATCAATGCCGACACCAGCCAAATTAGCCATCTCATCTAATTGCTGCGAGATAGTTGGATATTTGTCCTTTTCATAAGTTAATTCACTTTTATACGGCTTATTGAACTTAATCATCACGTCATACAAATTCAGTGATAATTTTTTTGTATATTTCTCTGGTGCTTCTTGTACGATGAATTCTTGTGTTGGGATTCCTGCACTATCAGCTTCTTTTAGATCAATCAAAAAGGTGTTCCCAGCACAATCACTAAGAACACCATCTGTATTGTTTAAATCGAGATCCAACATCATGCTTGGAGTGTTACCCAAAAGTCTATCCTCTTGCATGCTGTTAGACGAGCTGAACGATACTACTAGATCTGTTATTTCAACAGGTGTTGCAGTTCCTTTTTTAATATAGACTTTCATATTCTTTAGCACTCCGTCAAATCAAAGGTGTAGCCTTGGCTATAAATGCCATCACCGATAGCAATATACTTAAATTTACATTTACTGCAATACATTTTGTACGTTTTACGCCGCAGCGTTTTAATATCAAATGTTTCGACCATAAACTCTGGTGGTTCTAGCATATTCATTACTTCTGAAACCACTTCTAAGTCATCGATGGCATAAGCCAGCGCAATCTTCAACACACGAGAACGAATACGCATACGATGCATGATTCCTTTTTTAACATCGCGCAACGAACTGTCACTGTCTAAATCACCATATTCAGGTTCAAACTTAGTCGGCGCAGGGAGATCTTTACCATCAATTTTAATTTTTATCAATTCATAATCAATCATGCTTTAACCTCCCTTTGCTAACTGTAGTTGTTTATTTCTTTGATCTATTAGTTTTAGCAATTTATCTCGGTCAATCACGATTCCTAGATTTTGTAGTGTCTCTAAGATTTCATACATTAGTTGGATAATTACTTCTTGACCATTACCGCCTTGTGATGACATCAGTGCATCGTCTATCGCACGTTTGGTCTGTTCATAGATCTTACTCTCAGGCGAAACGATTTCACCCTCGTGGCGGTTATCACCAATTAAAGCTAATCGTGGAGCATTTGCTCCAACGTATCCACCTTGTGCCAATGCTGGAATATTAGGTAAATCTACTCGGAAGCCTTTACCACCGATAATAGGCACCCAATCCGGTACAGTGAAGCCTACACCGTTGATTCGGTTAATTGCACCATTGACAATAGCAATAACCGCATTGATTGGTCCTTTTACCACACCTGAAATCGTACTGAAAATACCACCGAAGATATCAACAATACCCTGCCAAGCTTGTTTCCAATTTCCTGTGAATATTCCCTGGATAAAATTAATCAAGCCACCAAATATCTGTTTGATACCATCGAAAATTTGTTGTGTTCCACTGAAGAACGCCATTACGATTCCGTTGATAAACTTAAACGATGAGCTGAAATTTGTTCCGAAAACTCTATCCAAGAACCCTAAGAATGTACGAAGTACTTCCTGTACTCCTTGCATAGCTTTATCAACATCTAATGTGAAGATACCAATCAAGAAATCAGAAAAGCCTTTGAACATCGAAGTTGCACTCTTCAACAACTCATCAACGAATTTGCCAAGAACCGCAAATGCATCTAGCATTGCTCCCTTAATGAAATCCGCTAGTGGAGATAAGATATTGTTCCAAACCCATGCAACACCTGCTCCAATTGCTTCAATGGCAGGTTTCCAACCATTCCAAACATCTACAATTGTTTTTAAGGCAATGCTTAGGACTGTTACCAAGAAATTGGCTATTGGTGCAAGTACGTTATTCCAAAGTGAAAGCAGTCCGCTAAAGAGCACATCAACAGCTTTAACAAACACTTCTGCTAAGAAGGTAGCAATCGGTACAATGACCGTGTTGAATACATCTAACAGAAAAGCGCCTAAAGGAACTAAAACGTTATTCCATAGATTGCTTAGGATCCCTAACAAGCTATCTAGTGCTGTCTGTACTAAAGCTCTAAAATCACTACTTGTCTGATACAAATAGATGAGCGCGGCAGATACTGCAGCTACAATCGCAGCGAAGAATAAAGCCGTTCCAGTTGCTGTACCAAAGACTGCCTGTAACGATGTCAGCACCCCTTCACCGTTAGCTATGCCTGTGAAGAAAGTAGAAAACCCTGTTGCTAAGGACTTTAGTGGTGCTAAAAGTCCAGTGAATACACCTTTAATAGCACTCCAATTCTTTATGATTCCAAAAGTCGCAAATCCTGCAAACATTCCACCTAAAAGTGAAGTGATGATTACTTTGTGGTCTTTTAAAAATCCAGTAACTTTATCGAACACTCCTTTAACGCGATTGTAGATTTCATCTACTCCGCTCATGTCAATCGAGCCATCAGGAATACCTAAAGATCCAAAGTCAGCACCACCACCTCCAGCGCCTCCACCTCCTCCGGAGTCTGAGTTCTCTGAGTCATGCAATACGTTTAAATCATCGAAGCCAGCAAGGGCTCCTTTTAATTTATCCGCCGCTTTACCTGCCTTACCAAGTCCAGAGGTTAATCCACCTGCAGCGGCGCCAGCCTTACCTATATTGGAAGCTATTGCACCTGTAGCACCTGCCGCACCTTTACCACCAGTTAATAATCTGGTGAATGCAACGAAGTAATTAGCAAGTGTCTGTAGACCTCCTAGAATGACGTTTATGACACCAATAATTGGAGTTAATACATTTATCAAACCTTGGCCAATTGTCGCCTTAAGCTCTTCAAAACGAAGCGATAGGACACGTGTACTATTTGCCCAACCGTCTGATGTTCTTTCGAAGTCTCCTGCAGCATTAGAAAGTGCGTTCTGTACGAATGCTAATCGTAATGCTACCTTTTCTTGCTCTGACATCTTGGCTGTTGTTTTACCGAAGCCATTCGCCAAAGCATATTCATCAAGAGCTGATTGAGTCATAACGACACCCAAGCTCTTGAGTGATTCTGTTTCACCTGTAAATACAGATTTCAACTTAGTGAATGCCTCATCATTCGATAGGTTATAGAATGATGCCACATCACCTGTTAACGTTGTTATAGCTGAAGCCATATCGTACGATGCGGCTTCACTGTAACCAAATGCCTGCGCCATAGAACCAAGTTGTCCCATGTACTCTTTAGCTACCTTTTGCGACATACCGATACTTGTTATTGCGTTACGTGCAAATTCGTCTACACGTTTTGACATTGTAGGGAATGTAACGTCAACAACGTTTTGGACTTCAGCAAGGTCAGAGCCCAATTGAATACATTGCGATCCAAATCTTGCCAAAGCAGTGATAGCCAATACTTTGCCGATAGTAGCACCAATAGCATTAAACCTACCGGTTAAGATGCTATCTGCCTTATTTGCAACTTTCGCTACATCTTTTTCAAGATTGTCATTCAGTTTGACACCTAATTCAACGGACCCTACTTCTGTTGCCATCTAATCACCTCTCATTTCTATGAAACCAATGCCTTCATGGCTTCTTCAAGGGCTCTCATAGACTGCATATAGGACTTGCTATCGATAGGTTTCTTACTCTGTCTTGCCTGCCACTCATCTCGTATCCTTTTATCGCTTGCAGACATGTTTTTAATGCGTTCTTTATCCGTAGTGGATCTAACATCAACCACATGCCCTAATGGCGTATCACCATTCAATCCAGTAAGTAGAGTACAGAACTCTCCCCACTGCATTTCAGGCTCATATCTTAAACGGATTCCGTATTGCTGAGTAACAGAAGCATCGATTAAATCCCAATCCTCAAACAAGTCATAGTAAGACTCATCGTTATGCTGTGGTGTTACGAAAAGTTTTTTCCATTTCTTCAAATGACTTATCTGTAACAAGAGCCATCATTCCAATAAACAGCGATTGATAAGCTGTAATAGATAACTCCATTGCTTCAATTTCTTTAAAAGCCTCTTCTCCAAGACCTAACTTAATAGCCTTATCGATTCCATCTACTGAAGCTGCACCCTCATTAAGCAATGCGTTCATCTGTAGAACTGTATTTTTGCGGTCGTCAACTTTATAAGTTTTTCCTTCTGCAACTTGTAAGAACTTAGGCTCATTTACGAGCTTTGCACTAATATCGATAATTTTTCCCATATACATTTAAAAGGGCAGCCGTCTTGACCGCCCATTCCTTTCTATTTTTTGTTTTTAAACTGCTGGAGTATAAGTTGGCTTTCCATCAGAGTTAACTGTGAACTCTAACGCTCCAACATTTGTTGAGTCTCCACCTTCAGCAGATGTGACATCCACAATCGCATTGAAGGCTAACTTCGCACCACTTACCATTGTCCATTCAAATGGAATAGTAGCTTCCTTGCCTGTCTTGAAAGCAAGAGAAGCGATGTAGTCGTTACCTTCATCACCAATGTTTCTCTTACCCTTGAATTCAATCTTCAAAGACTTGGAAGTCATCAGACCACGCTGCCAACCTTTTGTATCCATAGGATTCCAGTTTTCAATACCATTAGAGAATGATACTGAAAAAGACTCCAAATCAGCTACATTAACTTTCTTTGGAGTAGCTTTTGTGCCAATATCAAACTTGAATTCATTGTTAAATACTGGGAATACACCTGTATATTTTTCAGACATATTATTTATTTCCTTTCATAATAAATTTCGATTTCTATGACTGATTCATAGATTCCTTTATCATCCGTTCCAACGTCTTGTGGTTCCGGAACTAGCATGTTAATAAACTGCACTTTCCAATCACCTATAGTTGGATGTTTTGCATTCATGATTGTTTCAAAAAGCGTATTTGCTGCTTCATCTGTTTCCCTGGCATTGTTGTTCCAGTGAATCAATAATGATGCACGTTTAACGTTGTACGAAGACTTATTGCTTAATGCCGTTATTGGACTACCAGAAGTAGACAACTGGTAAACACCTATCGCCTTATCAGGCTTCTGATCTAACTTACCGATATAGTAATGTTCAAATAAATTTAGTGTTTTCAACCAGTTTCTAATTTCATAAAGTCTCATTGTACTAGACATCTGCACACTCCTTTACAAACGATTCAAATCGTCTTTTTACCCAACCTGCATATTTGCCTTTAGAGGTCCACGGTTCAAACCACTTACCACTTGCATGCTCATTGTTTTCTGTACGGAAGTTATATTCCGGATGAAAATAAAGCCTACGAGCGTATGGAGTGGATGAAACTACATAAGCGTTATCAGGATTACGTGTATCATCAATAAACGTATTTTCCTGCAGGGTTCCTTTGTCAAACGGTATCACTTGCTTATCTCGTACATCTGTACGGATAGCATCAGCCGTCTTGTACAATGCCTGCCGTAATCCATCTCGCAATGTAGCAACGTTTCCGTAATGGATTCTAACCTTACCCAAGATCTACCTCACAGTAATTCACGCTACCATCAGGGTTGCGTACCTTCTTCCCAGAAACTATTGTTCGTTTCTCCCCAAAGATAATCGCCTCGCCTGCGCCAATTTCAAGCACGCTAGGGGCTATATCTCCGTTAAATAGGCAAATACCCGTCAATTGCACAAACGTCTCTTTATCGGTACGTACGCGCTTTGCAGAGCCTTGATAATTGCACAAGGCATCCAGCTCTACAGCTTTGACCGGTGCTCCATCTTCATCGATTCCCTCTTGATGGAAAATCAAATGAATTGGAGTCTTGCAGAACTGCGGTAATACCAATGATGGCCAACTACCCATAATAGCTAAACCCTCTATAGCAAAGACCTGTTCTAAGTAGTGTTTGATACAATTCTTCAGGCATTGCAATTCCACCTTCTACATGTAGATTCCACGCTTGGCCAAACTGCATTGAAACACCATTGATCGCGTAGCTACTCAAGTAGGTCTCTAACATGCTTTCATTTTGATAAAGAAATTCTGCTTGCTGGCAAATCACATCTTGGATGGAAGACTTACGAAAAGGGGACAGGCTGTCAAAGCCCATCCCTTCGATTCTTCCTCTACAGATAGTGTTAACTTGCCGTGAAGCAATCTTTAAATATCTATCAGCATTACCCTCAGTCAAGATAATACCGTTATAGGTGTCCTTGTAATACGCTTTATCGACGTATTGCATTTACATCACCTCATTTCTTGTTGCTTTTCTTATCTGTTTCTTCGATTTCAGGCTGAATCTCCGGTTCAACAATTAGCTCAATAGGCTCAACATGTTCAACCGCTTCTAGATCCACTTCTTTTACGAAGATTTTTCCTACTGTTTCTGCCATAATCTGTACCTCTTATTAGGCAACGTGGTGGCAATATACACCAGCAAGCTTGTTTTCGTACACGTCTACCAAACCATACTTGCGGTAGCCAAAGATATAGCCGTCTGCTGTTTGGTTTTGATCAGGTGTAACAATCTTAGGAGCGACGTGCTTGTTGTACTTCAATACAGCGCTCTTTTCAACAATCATGAAGTTGATTTCCTTACCGGCTGTGTTCTTTCTGAAACCACCAGCTTCTTCGCCGCTTGTCTTACCATCAAGTAAATCAATTGTTGTGTAGAAACGAGCTTGTGGAACTTCTACAACCTTTGAGAACTTGTTTAGAACAGCCTTAGACTTTGTTGTGTCTAGGTCATCAATCAAGCCCTTTAATGTAGGCGTGATGTAAAGGATACGGCTTTCTGTTGGAACCTGGTCTTCATCCATCTTTGTAGATGCTGCACGTAGAGCTTTAACTGCATCTTCTCCAGTAGCTAAGGTTCCAGTTGCGCTTGAAACGCCTGTCTTACCTGCTAACTTGGCAAAAGTAAATGCATCTCCTTCAGGAGCTACCTTTGTTCGTGTGAATTCGCCCATAATCTTTGGAGCAATCACGTTCATCGTTTCTTCTTCATCCATGTTGTCTACATTGAATGCACGACCACGCTCATAGTTGAACTTAACAGTTTCATACTTGAACTTAACGTTGCCCTTTGTATAGCCTTCGTTACGGTCATACTTTCCTAAACCATCCATCTCTAACTTAGGAACAACGATTTCATTTGCGTTTGCTCCTTCTTTAGCTAGTTCTGGATCGGATTCTAGATCGGCTGTTAATGATGCGAGTGCATAAGCCTGATCTAAGAGTGGTACATACTTCTTTGCATATTCGATTGTATTTGGCATTTAACATTCCTCCTATTTTTTAACACCAAAATTTTTGGCAAGGACATCGTCTAATGATGCCTTTGAGTTGGAGCCATCTGCTCCGATTTTTGTGAAACCTTGTGTTGTCGTTCCTGCCTGTGCTTTAAAATCAGGGAATGCCTTTACAACTTCTTCAATAGCAGCTTTAACGCTATCTTCATTAATTTCCCCTTTATCGTTTAACAGCTTGGAGCGATCAATAAGTTTTGCTAAGAAAGGTAATTTTTCAGCGCTGACACCTTCAGCAAGTTCTGAAATCTTCTTATCGATTTCAATGTTTTGAATCTGTAACTTTAATCGCTGATTTTCTGCAAGCATGTCTGCTTGTTCTTTTTCTTTAGATTGCTTGTCAGCTTCTTTCTTATCCTTGAACTCTTTGATTGCCTTATCCATTTCATCAGCAGATACACCCTGCTCCTTTAGATACCCTTTCAGGGCAGCATATTGAGCTTGTGATCCACGCTTATCTAAAACATCAGCAATCTTGTCGTAGTCGATAGAAACGTTTGTATTTGCTCCTTGCGCGCTAGGTGAAGCACCATTGTTGTTATTTCCATCTCCTGTGTTTGGTTGTGCTCCATCATCAGCAAAAAACTGAATGTGAAGCGGATACTTTAATACTTCTTTCATAGTTCCTCCTGTTTTTTTTTGGGTGTCTCCCTTAAATCAAACACGCACAGTTTTTAAGGCATATCGTGATTGGCCATAAGAAAAGCCACTACTCTTCTGCAGTGACTTCTGTTTCTTCGATGATTTCTTCACCTTCACTTACGATTTCCGCTACTCCGAACATCGTAAGAAGCTCAGCACGTTCTTGAGAACATTCAAATTGATCATCAACAATCATCAATTTATCTTGTTCTCTATCGAAATAATCCTGTGTGACCTTAACTTGCACCATTTCCTTTCTCCTTTCATGCATGAAAAAAGCACCCTTAGTAGAGTGCTTATCCGATTTTTATTTAACAATATAACCCGCTTTTCTGAGCATTACCTTTTCTTCTTCAGTAGGACGATGTATTGCAATAGGCATTGTCAGTCTACGTACATAACAATCCCACGCCTTTTTTTGCTCAGAACGTGTGTGTTTTTTCTTGTTCATAATTTCAACACCTCCAATACTGTATGACTTCCTTGCTTATATAGTAGTCGGACCCAAGTATTTTTGTCAATCAGCAACTCTCTTTGTTTTTTAAATTCACTCAGTTCTTCTATATACGCGCATCTTGTCCCCGCACTTACGTAAAGTTCAATTTTGTATTCTTTATTCAATGTTCCGGATTTTGAAACGGAAGTACTCATAAACGGTTTTAACTTCACTAGTTCACCTATCTCAACATCTTTGAATAAATCTATATCTACGGATCTGTATGCAATAACATTTTCCTTTAAGTCGAATTTTGAGATGGCTTCAGACAAAATACGTGAATGCTTTTCCAAAACTGCATCATAAGGTTGAACCCCATTCAGCATTTGGTTCAATCTAAAATAAAATTGATTTTCCCTATCATCAATCGAATTATAAGTGTATTTATTGATTGAATATTTTTGTGCTTCTGTTAGGCTATTCACCCACTCTGTTGCAGCGCCTCTAAGTTTTGGAACAACCTTATCAGCAGGTAGAGCTATCTTCTCAAAGGAATCTTTAAATTTCCTGAATTCGAGATATTCTTTTGATGTTTGATTGCCCGTTTTACCGTGAATCATTGAGTTGTTAATCGCTAAATCGTTGTTATCTTCCTTATCAAAGAAGCGGCTTCTGTAGTTTGTATACTGCTCTGCTTGTTTTACATACTTCTCATCAAGCCCTATTAACTGTTGTTCTTTATCCGCATGTTCTCTAATCTTATCTTCACTTAAAGAGCCGACCTGTAGTCTTCTTTCACACTGGATTTGATGCTGTAGGTAGTGATGCTCTTGCGAGCCTGGTGGATTCTCATATGTTGGCTGTCTTGGATCACCATCATCGTCGTTATCCATACCAGGATAATAAGTGCTTAAGTGATGTTTACAGTTTGGATGGAATAAGCCACCAGATATGGCCGTACTTAGCAAAGGTAAGTTAAGTTCTTCAGCTTCTTCTGGTGTTCCTCCACTATACACGTCATCTACATACACGCGCCCCTGCCACGGTTGGCAGGTTTTAGAACACATACCATACTTTGATACCTTGACTGTATGTACACCTAACTCCTGACGTTTAGCGCCGTCTGCATACATACCGATACGCTTATTCGTTGTACGTAGTGACATCTCTGAGTATGTTGCCATATTGACGTGTCTGCCACCTTTGTACACGACACAATTAATCCCTCTAGTAAGAAAATCATTACTGGCCATATCAATCGCTTTATCAAGTGTTCCTGCGCCACTTGCTAAATACGTTTGAGCATTGTAGATGACTTTGCGGTATTCATCGTTAGCTTTACGTAGCATAGCATGTTCAGCCTTTGCTAGATCACCGGTTGTCGCTTTAACTAAAGCTTGTACCTTACGAGAATGTACCCCAAAGAAGTTTGTTTCTTTTTGGCCAAGAATGCTATCAAGAAACTGCTCATTGATTGCTTTGAATTCCGAAGAAAAAAGTCTTGGATTTTTCTTCTTGAATTCCTCCAAAGACTTTAATTGTTCCGCCTGCCATCTAGACCAGGTGAAGCCGTATTTATTTTCTTCTTCATTGTGCCTTTGCCAGTTACGTTTCATAGACGAAATCAGTTCAAGTTCGATACGTCTAAACGCTTCAGCAATATCGTATTCCATTAACTAAGCATATCCATATCTGCAGGTACATTCGGCTCAGGCAGCTGCACTGCACCGCTTTCTTCAGCAATGCGTTGTGCTTCTTCATCTTTCCATGCATCTTCTTTAGATTCGCCATACATCTCGTCTAGCGCGGTTCTAATTGACATTACTCCGCCTTGCTTAGCCTTAGTGACAGTTTCGACAACAGCTTCAAACGATGGATTTGCATACTCTCCGAAATCAACATTCACATCAAGATCAAGTAATTGTGACAAGCCCTTATTAGTCATTCCGTCTTTTACCATAAGTACACTTGCTATTAGCTTAGGGACCATTTCTGTAAAGGCTTCAATGATTGCATTTCTTGTATACAGTGTTGTTTTCTCTTTTTCTCGCTGAGCTTCAGCATTCTCTAACTTCTTTGTATCAATGCCTAGTGTTGACGGGCTAATCAAGCCTTGTAGGCATAGGTCCAAATAGGTAATGTAACTCTGCAGATAGTTCTCTGTTGGGATTGAAGGCTGCACAACGCTGATTTGCTGTTTTGCATCCTCACCAATAGCGTTTCCTGTTTTTATAAAGCGATCGTCAAAGTCATTTGGTAGAAGGTCCATTCCATTAGCGCCTTTAGGCACTAACGAATCAGGAATATACTTTGTCGCACGCCCTGCTCTAACTGCATCTGCCCATTGCGAAACAACCTCATCAAGCGCATCGTATGAATCCTTTTTCTTATCAAAAATTGATTCACCTCGACCTTTGTACATGGTTGATTCAAAGATAGAAAAAGGGATTGCCATCATAAAGCTTCCCTTTGTTTTTGTTTCCTCATCATATCCGCCAAACTGCACATCTACTAGGTCCTTTGTTTCTTCTAGCTCATAAAGGTCCGTCTTATCCAAACTATAACTATTGATATGAAATAGCTCATACTTAACATAGCCATACCCGTAGCGTTCCTTTAGTAAGTACTTACGTGTTGTCCCTTCTTGAATCTTAACCGTTTTAAAAACAATCTCCACTAATCTTCCACGCTTGTAGATTAAATCAATCTTATCTCCTGGATAAAACTCAATGATTGGCTCATCTGAAACATCGCTATCGACTGAAATTTTGAAAGCGCCATCCCCAACATACAGAGTATCTTTGATTGCTTGCTTAAACAGTTTCTTCAAATTGTTATCATCTGCAATCTTCTGCCATTCATCATTACGCTCATTAACTTCAATCTTATTGAGATCGCGTATAACGATGTCCGTTAACACTCTCACCGTTAATCCTGGCAAGCCTGTATGAATCTTGTGAATAGGTGTAGACGGCGTTGCTCCCCAGAATGTTGCATTCTTATTGCTAGTACCCTTTATTTGCTCATAGAGCGCCGATAATTCTGCTGGCTGACCACGCATCCATACTCGGTTGATTCCTGCGTTAAATTCATAATCGTAGGCTTCATCAATCGTTACACCTTCTCGATCGGCAGGTTTTATTTCAAGCCATGATTGAATAGCTTGTTTGATGTTCATTCCAATACCCATTGGTTACTTTCCTCCAATTCCTATTTCTCTCTTAAATGGCAGCCATGCATACTGATTTGCATTTATCGTATGGTCGTTGCCGTCTTCGGGTTCATATTTGTTTTCCTTCCAGCTGTAGACTTCCATTTCGTGGATGTGATTCTTGCAGTGATCCAATACCAGGTAATCACATTTAGCAATCCATCCTAGCTGCAGATTGATTCGGTCAATAATCTTTGTTTTCTTGTAGGCTGGTATCACCTCGTAGATGCTGCCATTCAAGCGTTTATATTTCTGCCATTCTGTGATGGTCGCTTGATCGGCCGAATCCAAGAACATGTACTTTGCATATCCCCACTTCTCTCGATTTCGTTCCGCAAAGTCAACTAATCTTTGGACTGTGTCGCTTGGAGCAATCGGAATCTGTAGATCCGCATTGTTGTAAACTTCTTCATCAAGTGTTATCAACTTGCCATCAACAGTTATTCCTTGGAACAACATCGCAATCGTATCAGGCGACTTTTGTGAGTAAGCTGTATCAATTCCTACGGTGAAAACCTTAAAGGCCTTCCTGAGCTTGTCTTTGCCGCCTATTTGAGCGATTAATCGATCGAGCGTAATAACATTCGTCTTACGCTCGAAGTTACTAAAAACAAGCCCTGTGGCTCTTCCACGAAGCCCCTTGATTTTATTCTTCCAAAGTTTGGTCCCGACTGGCACTGATTCGATAATCTGCTTTTTCTTTTCTGCAGATAATCCGTAGTTATCATCAAAATTAAAAAACCAGTGTATCCAGTTTGGATGCTCCGGTTCGTTTAGGTCGTTTAGAATCTCTTGTGGCGTTTCCTTTGTCCATTTCTGAATAGGACGGCAACGGTTGATGTACTCTTTGTATACGGGGAGCGATGGGTCATCAGGGTTCAATGTCATCATGGTATAGTCTGCACGCATAATAGACTCGCGCACAAACTCCATGTTTGCTGTGTTTACTTCGTCAATAAGTAGACAACCGTACTGACCGCCTAATGCATCCTTCCACTTCTCTTTTGTGGAATAACCAACGATAAAGACAATCTTGTCTCCGGTTGTGGCATGCACGATCAAGTGTGGCATCTTGTATTCTTTTGATCCATTGCCTTTGTACTCTACAAGATCGCCAAAGTCATCCAAAATACCAAGGTCTTTGTTAATCAGGTTCTTTTCTACCGTGCCTGTGTCATCACCAGCGATGATGTGGAGCTTCTTAGGGGATTGCCAAACCTTCAAGATGAACTTATAAACCCCAACGGTTGTTTTACCTGCAGCAGTTGAACCTTCAAGTGCTTCCAGTTCTGCATCATACTTTAGAAATGCTTTGAACTTAGGTGATAAGATTAATCGCAAATCGCTCATTCTTCATCAGCAACCTTCAACTGTTCGATTACATCATCGACCTTAGACTGCTTTGTTTCTAGTCCACCCGATAGTTCGACTTTCTTTTGGAACATTCCTAAATGTTCGCCTATTAGTTTAAGAGCCGTATTAGCGCCCTTGCTATCAAAGGTAAACTCAGCATCAGAATCAACGTAAGAATGCGAATCAGAATCCCACACCTTAACAGGCGTAGCTTGCATGCATCTGTTTTTAACTTCAATAAGGTCTTTGAGTACATCTGCAGCAGTCACCTTAGCCTCTTGAGCAATCTGCTCTTTCAGCTCACGCACGTACGCGGCAACGTTAGCATTTGCTAGCAGTCTACTAGAATTAGCAGATGCAGTTCTATCGCTTTTACAGTTGGTATACACTAACTTATAAGCACGTATTGCGTTTAGATCTACCACGTACTCTTCACAGAAACGCTTTTGCTTGTCTGTTAATTTCTTCATAGGCTTGCCCCTTTCTAATCGTCATACACACATTGGAAACTATCAGCCGGAAAGCTAGTACATGGAAAGATTAAACACAAAAGGAGTACTTATATGAATAGTTTTTAGGGTGATTTCAAATGTTAAGCTGATAGTTTCAAATCTGCATAAGAAAAAAACCACAAGCATTTCTGCCTATGGTTTTCGCCTACGCCCATTATACACCTAAAAGTCGTGGGACATGTCCCAAAATTTAGTTTTACAAAAGTTTTAGCAAAATGTCATCCAGTTTTCTAGACGTCGTACTCTTTCCGTTGTACATATTCTGTGCCAATTCTCTTAGTGTCTTTTTATACTTGTAGCGTTTTTCGATTAGCTGCATGTCTTCTTCATCCAGCTTATTCAACTTCACCTGCACACGACTAATCAAGCAAAGCAAGTCTTGCTTTTGCTTTATAAGTTGGTCCTGTTCCTGGAATAGTTCAAGCATATTGATATCACTATAGATTCTAGTTCCTTTTTGATACTTCGCCTCTTCTGGGCTAACGATTCTAGGACTTCCAATTGATGTAAGCTGTGCATCGATTTCAGCGATGCGCTCGTTAACGGTCTCAAGCTGTTTCTTATATTCGTAGTGATTACGCAGCTCACGATCAATTACTTGTAGGTCTTCTCTGTATGGGTCTTCATTAATCATTCTTCGCTCCAATCTATCGCCTGCCCGCATTGAGTACAATAATCCTGAAAAGAAACAAGCACCCTCGCGCCGCATTTACATAATCCGTTTTTTAACAATTTGTGTGGTGTAGCCTTATCTACTAATTCTTGTAAGGCTTCAGATGATTTAAATAGAGTCACTTTTTCTTTCGATGTCTGCACGTAGTGTCTCAAATAATTTTCGTATGCACTTTCTTTTAAAAATCCTAACGCTTCTTGATATTTATTCACCATCCAAATAACTCCTTAAATTCTTCAATGTTATCTTCATCATAAAACTGTTCACCTATTACAAAATGCCAGCAATGATCTTCGACCAACTTTACACAGATGTCCTTTTCTTTCATTTTTTCGCAATCATCAAAATCACTGCATCTTACTGCTCTGATATCACGCCAGTCATCAATTTCTAAATCGCATTGATACATATAGCCATTACTGCTGTGTGCAAGTGATTTTGCTTTTCCTACTGTTTCTGCCCATACAAGGCTTAAATATGGATCATTCCCTGTTCTATCACTTAATATCCATGCTTTCATTCTTCTACCTCTTTCAACTTGCACCATTTAGGTTTCTTTATTTTGCCTTGAATTTTTCCACGCATAACTTTTGTATATTTCCCATTTTCTTCAAGGTCAATAACGCAAACAAAACCATTTGTATTAGGCTTGTTCAACTTCTTATCAATTGGGTCAACATCTACTTCATGTGCCCAAAAAGGATAATGATAACGTAAACGTCCAAACGGACATTCACCGCAATGTTGAGGGATTTTCATTGGGACTATATATTTGTTCATAGTCCTAAGTCCTCTAAGGTGTATTCTTTGCGTGGTTCCATTCCTTTATACATTTTTCCTGTCTCAAAGAGTGGAAATGTTAAAGTTTCATTACTTTGAAAACCAATCGATATGTATTCTGATTCTAATACAAAACAACGTTTTTCAATGTATCTAACATCTTTTCTAAATGGCTTGATAACCGCTGATAAATAAGCCTTTTCTCTTTCGGTTAGAATTTCAGGAACATATTCTTCTTCTAGCCATTCAAGAAATTTTTTAATGCCAGCTTCATTAGTGCATGCATACTCTTTTACGATTTTTCCGTTATATTCGATTTCGACATAAGTTATATAGCCATCAAGTCTAGTTGTGCCGGTGTGTTCTACTATGTGTAAGTGTGCTAGATTATATTTTTCTTTATTCTTCATTATTCTTCTCCTACTTTCTTGATTTCTATCATCACTCCTGGATACCAAGTCCAAATCTTACAGAGATTCAGCTGGACGATATTTTTGTCGTCTTTGAAAAATCCCAGTTCCTGCATTACATCCTGTAGCATCTTGTTCGCATTATCTAAATCGGGTTTGTTGGTACATGGTTCGCCGTTTTTATGTTTGCCAGCAGGAAAGCCCCAGATGATACTCAATGCGATCGGACCATCAAGCGGTTTATCAGGGACATATGTAGCTAAATGAGCACGATACTTATTTTTTGCATCGATTACATTGCTATTTGCATAAATAGTCTTGGTCTTGAAGTTGACCTTTTTTTGTTGCGCCGTAGTAGTCGGTGGAATCATTTGTAGAAATATCTGCATTATTATTTTTCATCCTTCTGATTTATCTCACTTTGAATTTCTATATCTCGAATGATACGACCGGCAGTTTTATGTGAAATCGCTGGGTAATATTGTTGTAGTATTGCTTTTAAATCATCAAGCGTGATTTTCAATTTCATTTTTTATCCTCTTCTTTCTCGCGCGTTAGGGATGGAGCGTGTGATGTTGGGAATATGCCCGCACCTTAAGCGGGGCATTTCCCTACTCACACACATCCCTGTCACACACCTGGGACATTTACAAATGTATATTTATATACGTTTTTGTCCCAACTAAATGTCCTAGGACAATAACATGTTCTTGTCCTGTGTCCCAAGTTAAATTTAAAGGGTAGGACAATAACGCTATTCTGTTTTTGTCCCAACTAAATGTCTTAACCTTAAAAGATACATGGGACATATAAATTTTACGTTTTTGACTCAACCTCAATATTTTTAATAACAGTTGTTTCTTCACCTTTTTTGGACACTTTTTTATACAGTCCGTTAGACTCTTTTATACGCCTATAGATTGTTTTTTTCTCAACGCACAATTCATCAGCAAGCATTCCAACAGTCACTTCATCATGTTCTTGCGATAGATTTTCAAACGCAATTCCAAACTCATTCAACCGTTGATTTGAATTTTCTTCAGGGGTTTTCCTTGCCTTCATTGCACGTTGCCATGACGGTAAGTCCTCGTCAAGCGGTATATCTGCAAGCACTCCTGTTGTATCGACTGTATGAATCGGATAGTTGAACCATATGTCAGTTTGCTGCGGCTTAGGAAATTCTCTAAGTGTCATATCTACTCGCCACGCTGTCATTTGTGAGGCTTTTAATTCTGCTTGTTGTGTAATGATTTCTATCTGCTTATCGTTAAGCTTTCTTTTGATTGTCACAGAATCATACAAATGGCTACCCATCTGTTTTCTGCTCATAAAATCATCGTACGGAATCGTTTCGTAGTATTCAGGGTTGTATTGCTTTATTATTCTCGCCCATTCATCACATACAGCTTTGTTTATCTGTTGTTCTGTTACACCCTCATTTAAAGGAATTTGAATGAGGTCTATCATTGCATCAGGATCACGTGCGAATACACCCGAACCACTAGCTCTATCCATTGACTTCTTGCTACCCTGTGAGCCTTTTGAGTGATGGTGACAGTAGATAACAGCACAGTTTAATGCACTGGCAACTTTGTCAAATTGGTTTGTAAACTTAGCCATTTGTTCTGCACTGTTTTCATCACCAGTAATGACTTTATAGATTGGGTCGATAATAACAGCAATATAGTTTTTCTTCTGTGCACGTCTGATTAACTTAGGTGTTAACTTGTCCATTGGGACAGCATTACCACGCAGATTCCATATTTCTACATTTCTTAGGTTTGGTCTTTGGATTCCTAACTTTTCGTACACATCTTTAAATCTGTGTAAGCAGCTGGCGCGATCCAATTCCAAATTTATGTATAGAACTTTACCTTGCGCGCAATCCCATTTATTAAGCCACTTACAGCCCTCTGCAATCGCAATTGTTAACTCAATCAATGCAAACGATTTACCAGCTTTAGATGGCCCTGCTATAAGCATCTTATGACCTTGTCTGAGTACGTCATTGATTAAACATGGCGATAATTCAGGAAGATTACTCCAATCGTCTTCAAGACTCTCTGGATCAGGTAAATCATCGTTAATTGATTCGATGTATTCTACCCAGTCATTCCAGGATTCCTTACCGATGTTGGTTGCAATTAGATACTGTCGATTATTGCCACGCTCGAAGCCAGGCATTCTACTTAAACGGCTTGGATTCTTGGTTGATGTATCTACATCCAATCCGTTCTGTTTGCATACTTTGAACAAGTAATCTACTCGTCTTGAGTATTCCTTTTCATTTGATGCTTCGATACGTACAATTGCATGAATGCTCTTGTTACCCGAGTGAACTAAAGCAGCGATCGGTAATTCGAGCTTTGTCATGAGTGAGTATTGCATATCGATGTTTTGGGTGTCTGATTCTACTAATGCATATTTGAAATCAGTAATATTGTCGATTTTGCAACCTCCACCATCCATAGGATTGAAACTTATCCATGCTCCACAATTGTGATCGTAATCATAGAACACATCTTCAATCCTTTTAGCATGGTCTAGTTCATCCATTAATCTGCCTGCAGTTCTGTCATAGTTTCTTTGACCAGGATGATACTTACCATCCTGATCTTGGAAACATTTGACACAATAAGCCACATGATCGTTAGGTGCGTAGATTACTGATAAATACTTCCTGATATCTTCAACTGGATTCCAATTCTTGACTTCAGGTAACTTCTCATAATCCATCATGCCCTTATCAATGACACGGTAGTTAAATTCAACGGTTTCGCCATCGAACAATTCACGCGCACCACCTTTAATGATTGGTTGGTAATCTGCAGAAATATACCCATTTTCGCTTGCCATCTTAAAGATGGTATTACCGGTGATTCCGGTATTGATGAATGAATTCCACTTCTTTTCGCATTCGCCTGCATGATAGCGGACACCATCTTGTGATGACCATCTATCCCATACGTCTACTGAAGCACCTTCATATTTCAGAGCCATACCTACGTTGCACCACTCTTGGTAGTTCAATAAGCTTGGGTCGATATACTCAAGTGCTGCACTTAAATCTTCTAATCTATCTTCCATATACTAATTTCCTTTTGGTGTATATTCTGCAGGGTTAACTCCTGACGGTATTCTCCAGTTGTTAGCAGAAATGCGTGCGATCATGTTGTTTGCATCCGTAAATTCCCATGTACCTACATGTGCGAATCCGCGTCCTTCTAAGAAACGAATCTGCTTAGGTGTAGATAGTCCAGCATCACGACGCTTTTGCAATCTATCCATGATAAGTGCGGCTTTACCTGCATTTTCAATTTCATCAGCAAAGATTCCAAACTTCTCTAGTGCATCTTTTTGTTTCTTGCTGACTGGTGCCATTTCCCATCCGAATGAAGGTGTATATCCTGTTAAATCTTCAGCTTGAATACTCATTTCAAACTGCAATGGATCTACAAGCTTGCGTTTACGTGTCTTCATTTCTTCGAGCTGTGCCTTTAGGGCTTCTTCTCTTTGTGCTTGTACATCTGAAGATGCTTCTTTTTCTGCTTCTTCAATGTCTTCAGGACAACCACTTTCTGCAAGATTTTCGGTCATCTTTTTGGCCACTTCTTTATCCGTACAGATGATGTCTGCAGGTCTGCAAAGTTCGTGTCTCTCAGACAGCCATAGGAAGTCTAGAATGAGCAAATCTTCTTTACCTGGAGAAAGTCTCGTTCCTCTTCCTACCATCTGACAATAAAGGCTTCTAACCTTTGTTGGGCGTAATACAACTATGCAATCTACATCAGGACAATCCCATCCTTCAGTTAGTAACATCGAATTGCAAATAACGTTGTACTTGTTATCGCTGAAGTCTTTGAGAATCTGTTCGCGATCGTCCGAATTACCGTTTACTTCTGCAGCTTTAAATCCGTGGTTTATCAAAATGTTCTTAAACTTCTGTGAAGTTGCAATCAGTGGTAGAAACACAACTGTTTTTCTATTCTTGCAAACTGTTTCCATTTCCGTAGCAATCTGCTCAAGATATGGATCTAACGCTGTTCCTATTTCGTTTGCTGAAAAATCACCTGCAGTAACAGAAACGTTGTTCATGTCAATTTTGAGTGGAACGGTTTGCGCTTTGATTTTGCATAAGTATCCTTCTTTAATTGCCTGTACGATTGAGTACTCATACGCTAACGATTGAAATAGACTGCCTAATTTACGCATATCAGAGCGTTCTGGTGTTGCAGTGACACCTAATACATTTGCTTGGTCAAAGTGCTCTAGAACGCGTGTATAAGTGTCTGAAACTGCATGGTGTGCTTCATCGACAATAATTGCATCAAAATAATCTTTATTAAACTTAGCAAGACGGCTAGGTCGCATAAGTGATTGAACGCTACCAACCACAACCCGATTCCATGTGCCTAGACATGACTGGCCTGCTTTTTCTACAGCACATGTAAGTCCTGTCATTCTGTGGAGTTTATCTGCAGCTTGATCAAGAAGTTCGCCACGATGTGCCATTACTAGCACTCGCTTACCTTCTTTAACTTGATCCTCAATTACTTTTGAGAAAACGACCGTTTTACCACAACCGGTAGGAAGAACGAGCAGAGTGTTCTTGACTCCGCTCGCCCATTCCTTTTCGATTGCCTGTCTTGCTTGTTCCTGGTACGGTCTAAGCTCCATTAGAAGCGACCGTTAGACCAGTTTCCTGCGTTAGGTGTAGGGTTGCCAGCTGTAGGCATTGCTTCAAGCGGTAACATCTTCTTGATATTGTTATATTCGCTCTTACCATCACTGCCCTTGCGATGATTAATTTCAGCACGTCCGCGCTTTCCAATCACGACTTCTTTTCTCCAATCAAATGTGATTGGTTCACCTTTCTTATGCATACCAACAGCATCGTAGAATGATGCAATCATGCCTAAGCAACCTTGATTGTTGTACATGTATAAATTGTGTTTTAAATCAACATCGCTACCATCTGTTGGATCCTTAAGACGTAATGTCAAGATAACTTGCTTGCATGGTCCGATTTTCCCTGAACTCTTTGGACCAGGTTGATAACGTGTTTCATCTAAATCAACTACAGTGAAATCATAAGTTCCTTCTGGAAGTAAGACGTACCCTTTGTCATAGTCTCCTAAATCTGCTGCAGAGACTGTCATTCCATCCATCAATTCTCCGCTCTGTTGTTGTGGTGCTGCCTGTTGACCATATGCAGGTTGTGCATATGGATTTTGATAATTGTTATACTGTGTCATTTTATTTTTCCTCCTATTTTAAAATGGCAAATCTCTATCTGTTTGAATCAATTCCATTACTGCTGGCCATGCTCCAATCAAGCACCCTTGAATAAATTCAGGATCATAATTCTTGATTGGTGTATCTTTCGTGAAATATCCCTTTATCGATACTGCACGTTGAATCTCTGATGGGTGCACTTGTTTAGACTTCATTAAGTCGGTTAACGCTTTAGGTAGTTCAGCCATGATAGCTTCTTCTTCAGCAGTGTATGGCGTTGGCTTCCATGTAGAATTAATTGATAAATGCGTATCTGTATTTGTTGTCCAGTTATTCACTTCAGGAATTGGTTGTTCTACAGGTTTAGTTTGTTGCACTGTTGTAACGGTGTTTGTTGCTATGGGCTGTGGCTGTTGCTCTTTAATTTGTTCAGTTGCCTTAACCTCATAGTTGTCACTGAATAGATGTGCAATCGGTTCGAAATTTAGTGGTAGTACTTCAGGTAAACCAAATCGATTTTTGGCATCCCATGTAGCTGCATGTTCGGTGTACATGATTCTTTCTTTACCACCTGTAGCTTTCTTTTTACCTGTGGTACCTGCGGTCTTGTCAGCCACTAAGAACTCACGGTAATTGCAGAACAGAATCAAGTCAGCCCATTCTTTAACTAGCTGGCAGTTATTACCATTCTTAGCTTGTTTTAGCTTTAGTTCATAGCGATCATAACTGCCTGTTTCTTCTGGCTTTGTAATTGTTCTGATAACCATGTGTGCAATTAGCACAACGTTTACGCCACGATTGATAACTTCAGTCAGAAGATTGAGCAGTCTGCCCATTTCTTCATTTAGGTACGTATAGCCTTTCGACCACCCAATATCCTCGATACCATTGACCTTCATTCCTGCACAAATCATTTCAATAGCTTTTGCTTCTGCCCAGTCTATTGAGTCAATAACTAGTGTTTTGTATCCTTGTGGATTGTTGAGAAACTCTTGAACTTCTGACATTAGCATTTGCCAAGAAGTCGGATATGGATAACGTGCAACGTTAAGAGCTCCGGAACCATTCTCTGCATCGATGAATAGTGGCTTAGGAAACTTGCTTGCAAGTGTTGTTTTACCAACGCCTTCCGTACCGTAGATGATTACTTTTAGTGGAGTTTTCACAACTCCTGTATTGATTTCAAACATTAGAATGTACCTGCCTTCCATGCTCCTGCAGGCTTGATTTCAGTATCTGCAGTTTTATTTCCTGACTTATCAACTGAATAGCCATCTTCAATAAAGATTGAACATTCATCTCCAGTTGATACACGTGTAGCGATTGCTTGCAGATTGTTTTCCTGCAGCCAATGCCCGAACTCATTCATCGTGTCAATGTCCATCTGCTCAAGTTTATCCAGGAGAACAAATCCACATTTTGGATTCGTTTTTCTTACGATTGCTGTAGCAACTTTTAACTGGTCTGATCCAGACATGTTGTCCCAGCGTTGGCCTTTATAAACTAGCTCACCATTATCTACAGATAGATTTTGTAGTGGCATTTCAACTCCGTTTAGAAGTTCCATGCGTGCTTTTCGAACTTCTTCAAGCTGTGTTGTTAGATCGCCATATTGCAGCTTATATTCTTCCGCTTCAGCTTGTGCGCGTTGTTTGTTCAAGTTGTCGCGAACCTTAGCATTGGTTGAATCAATATTTGCGATGCTTTCTTCAAGTTCAGCAGTCGATTCATCCTGCAGGTCTTTAGCGTTTGTGTTTGCAATAACTAAATCATTTGCAAGCTCAGTCATTTGTTCTTGCATTGCGTTTAAAGCTTTAGTAGTTTCTGCGATGCGTTGTTCTAATATTGTTTTCTGTGCTTCAAGGTTTTTGACTTGATTGCGCAATTCTTGATTATGGCCATTACGTGCCAGGATTTCTTGTTGTTGGCGGATAAGCTCTGCAGCACTTACGATTTCATCAGGAACGCCATCCCATTGAACCATTTCATCTGCATACTTCTTCTTTTGGTCTGCGATACGTCCGATTTCTGTTCGACGGTTGTATAATTCTGATTCCTGTTTATCAAAAATCGATAGCTTATCACCAACGCCGATAATTTGTAATAATGTGTTAGCTTTATCCTTTGTTGTTGAATTCATAAACTTTGGTAGATCCAAAGCAAATGTACTGATAAATGAATCTAAGAGTTTTTGGCCACCTTTTGCACCTGTTGAATCTAAAACCTTTAATGCGCCATTCTTTCCGGAGCGTTCTACGATGATTCCATTAGAAAGTTCGATATGAAGCTTCGGCGGAATCATTGAACCTTCACGATCAGGCTGTGAAGGCTTGTACTTCTCACCACCTAGAGCCCACGTTATTGCGTCTAGCACGCTTGTTTTCCCTTGGTTGTTCTTTCCACCAACCACAGTCAACCCGCTTGCTGTAGGCTCTAATTTAACTGCCTTAACGCGTTTCACGTTCTCTAGTTCGAGACTGTTGATTTTGATTGTTTCTTGTTGTTCTTCTTTTTGCATTTGATATCCAACTTCAAATAAGTTTGGTTCACTCATTTTTTCTTTCCTCCTTTTATGAACGATGAATCGTTGTAAACGCTATTGCTTTCCATGAACAATAAGCGATGTTTATTTCTTTTTTGTAATCGTTGTTGTACGTGATTGTTACGGACTCTGCAGACTCACGAAATTCTGTGTCTTTTTCATCCCAGTTCACTTTTACCGATTTGACTTTGCTATCGCATGCTTTTAGCAATGTTTCGAGTGCGAACTCGAACTCTCTACGCTGGTTGTCCGTCTTCATTTTCTGCACTCCAATCTAGATTTTTGATTTTCTCAACTCGCTCTAAAGCTTCAACGTACTGACGGTTAAAATCAGGACCGTCATAAGGCACGACTTCAATATCTTTTAGCCATGCATCTCTCTTAGCGAAGCGACCGTTGTTTTTAAAATGATTCTTCATTGATTTCAGCTTTCTCATAGATCCACACCTAGAACGAATGCGATGACCTTTACGAATAGCGCTCCGTAGAAGATACAAATGCCTAGTTTAAAGGCTTTGTCGCTGAATTTATTCTTTTTCATTGTTCTACCCTTTCTGTGTTAAAATGGTAGTGATGATTTAGGTTCATCACTTAAGCGCTCATGTCTTGCTGGACTGCGCTTTTTTTTGTTTGCTTCTCGTAGTTCTAAATCTTTAAGCAGTGCATCACGAGTGATGTGCAGAGCTTTTAGTAGGTTGTCCTTTTGAATCATGTTTGGCCATACGTCAAACTTTCCAAGTTTCTCGGTTTCGATGTTCTTAACTTGCTTGAATAAGGCTCTTGCTGGTTCTCGTGTCATACCCAGCAGAATCTGCACGTCTGTGATGTTCAGGTACGTCTTAGCAATAACCTCTTGCGGTGTAGCTGTTGTTTTCATTGCGGCTCCTTTCTACTGCTGGTTGACAATCTTGAATGCGACTTCTGCAGCTTTGATTTCTGCATCAACAACTTTGCTGATCTCTGAAACAGTTTTGTTGAATGCAACACTGTAGCTCGCAGGCTTGCTTTTCTCTTTTAGAATTCTGTTAATCAGGTTCGGCAAGTCTACATACAACAAATCTTCGTAAACTTTCTTATCCATGTTTGCCCCCCTTTCAAATTTCTAGTTGTACATCTGATAAATCTTCTTGCTTACAGATAAGTCATTAAGTTCAAATCTTTCTTTGGCTTTCATCAGGTCTACGGTATCTTCAAATTCAAACCATTCACCGCGTTTTCTATTAGTTTCAAAAAATTTATGTAATTTACTTTCGACTGAATACATATCGTCAACCTTAAATATCATGGTGATTTCTAAGTCAAATGGATTTGAAATCTGTAATTCAGTCAATCTTTGATAAGGGTCTTTTGAACACCCAATTTTGTAAAAATTAGTTGTTTTTGCTCTAATTACATAAACAAATTGTTCTGTATCTGCTTTTAGATTTTGAAAATTCGGAAAACGATATCTTTCAGGGTTTTCTCCGTATGCCTTTGCGATATCTGCGAAAACTATAGGGTTTTCTTCATCTAGCAACTCATCTTCCAGCCATAGTGTTGGTTTTAGAATTCTCCCGTCTGATAATTCGTAATAGCCAAATAAGTATTTATTAGGAAATTCATTTAGAATTTTTGTTGGTAAATACATTCCGTTTGTTAACTCTTCAAGAATTTTCATAAAATCTTGTGTAATAATCTTGTGCTCATCATTGAATCTGATTCGATGACCATTCCAGTTTTCAATTTTCATATCTTCTCCTTTCTATCGCTCATCCCCTTTCATATAATTGATTTGAAAGGAGGTGAAATCTGATGTTAAAATATAACGTTGATTCAGCACGCCAACTTGCAGTGGTGCTTGCTGAAAAAGCAATTGAATCAGGTCTTTTCCCTACAAGAAATAACGGCGAAGAACTAGCAGCAGAAATCACAAAATTTATTCGATATGTTGCTGATGACCTCTCGTCCGATATTCCGACCAAAAACGACTAAACACGATTTGATTCAACAAGTTTGGCAGTTGCTTCAATAACCGCTGGTAAAATGCTTTCAGTCTGCATACTGGAGGCATTTTTCGATTCCTTTTGAATCCAGTCACACAATGTATTGATTGTTTCTTTTACTTTGTTATCCATTCCATGCTCCTTTCTCCTTATATGACGTTTCGTCATATTTTAATTTAAAAAAATTTGTTGAATCTCTTCTGATTTTAACTGTAATTCACTTGATATGTCTCTAATCTCTTCAGCAGAAAACTGTCGCTTATTATTAATTTTATAGCTTAAGGATGCTCTGGAAATCCCTACTTTCTTAGCCAAAGTATCAAGCAAAATACCATTTTCAACCATTTTAGCTTTTAACTTTTTTGTATCTGTCATTCTATATCCTTTCTATGACGTTTCGTCATGTTTATATTATTCTTGATTTGATGTATTGTCAATAAAATTATTCGCCGATTTTAAAAAAATTGACGTTTAATCAAAAAAGTTTTAATATCTACTTGCAAGATAAGAGGAAATAATATGAATAATATAGGAGAAATTATTAAGAAATTGCGCGAAAGAAAAGGTTTGACACAAGAGGAGTTAGCTATGAAGGTTGGATATACATCTGCTACTACTATTAATAAAATCGAATCTGGAACTAATAAATTAAAACAGGAAAAAATCAAAATATTTGCAGATGTATTGGAATGCACTGTTTCCGAATTACTTGGCATTGACGAGATAAATAATTTACATCCTGTTTCTTCAATGAACATACGTAAAATTGCATTATACGATTCCATTTCCTGTGGCACTGGTGGTTTTGTCGAAGACAATATAATAGATTACGTTTCCCTTCCAGCTGAAATGTTCAGTTCTAAAAAGGAATACTTTGCACAATATGCAAAAGGTGATTCGATGGTGAATGCAAATATAAATAATGGTGATCTAGTTATATTTGAAAAAACATCATCTGTAACTAACGGGATGATTGGATGCTTCTGTATAGACGATAATATAGCCACTTGTAAGCGCCTTTCTATGACGAATGGACAAATTATCCTGTTGCCTGAAAATCCTTCTTATAATCCTATTATTGCTAACGTAGAAACGTTTAAATGTATCGGTAAGCTTGCTTTTGTAATTAATGATAGAAGAGAAGAAGGAGATAAATAATTATGACAGTTCAAAACGCTAATAAACGTAAACGGTACCACAAATATAAGCGTGGGCAATTTGTTATTGTAAGGTTTGGCGAAGGTACTGGTAACGAATTTTCAGGCACTCATCCTGCCATTGTCTTAAATAAAAATGATAACCCTTATAACGGTGTTCTAACTGTTGTACCTTTAAGTTCTAAGCCTCACAAACATTATCTAGAACTTGGTGAAATTTTAGATAAAAATATATATAATCTTTTAATGCTAAGTATGAAAGAACATCTTTCTTCGAATATTGAGGTAATTAAAATTTTAGAAAAATATAATACTGATAAAGAACTAAAAAACGATGAATATCAAACCGTCAAAATTCTTGAAGAAATTCACAAAGTAGAACCACCCGGTCTTAAAGAAGATTATAAAAAATTTGTACAGTTATATAACAAGTATAATTCGATGTTAACTAACTCATACGCAGTTATCACCAACATTGTAACCATAAGTAAATATAAAATAGTTAAACCCATAAATGACTTAGACCCACTTAAAAATCTTGTTGTCCAAACATCAATTTTAAATAAAATTGATAGCGAAATTATTACGCGCTACACGCATCACTTTGATTGACATTCTGGCCACGAATGGTATTATATGTATACAAATCTTAGCTATACGCTATTGTTTGGAACATATTTCGGCTATACGCCGCGGAAAGAAGGAGAGTCTGTCAAAGGAATCTCCTTTTATTTATTCAAATATTCAAACAAAAAAAGACCGACTGCAGCGAACAGTCGGACACGCAGTAAACACACAACCAAGTGCTTTTACTGTACTCAATTTTAACACGAAAGGATACCTTTATGGAACAGATAGAAAAGTATTTAGAAGAGATTGAAACAGCGTTATATAAAATGTCACCCACTGAACGAGAGCACTTAATGGAAGTTCTGCACATTGCATTCCCAGAATATTTCAAAAAAGATTTTATGTCATAAAATGCTTCAGAAAGGAGGCAACAAATGATCGGATACGATGAACTCAGAAAAACTTACTTCGTACAGGTCAAATATCGCGACCCTATTACGTTTAAACAGCGCACCAAGAAGAAACGTGGTTTCAAGACAAAGCGTGAAGCCAAGATCTATGAAGCTGAAGCAATGCAACAAGGGAACGATCCAAGCAATTTAACTTTTGAACAAGTAGCGGTCCAATGGGAAGAGTATGCATTGCCATCACAAGAGCAAATCCGCCGCCACCATGTTGCTTTTGAAAGAAGGTTTGCCGACTTATATAAACGTCCAATCAAATCAATTACCCGCGCACAACTCGTCGCATGGCGTGCAGAACTCGCTAATAGCAGCCAATGCAGAACAAAGATAAAGAATGATACCATCTCATTCGTTAAGGGCGTATTTCGCTATTACTCGACGGTATACAACGTTGTTGATAACAGCATTATCCTAAAACGCCTTAAAAAGACGGATAAAGAAATAATGCAGGAAATGAACGTGTGGACTGTCGATGAGTTCAATCAATTTCTATCCTGTGTCGATAGTCCACTTTATGCTCTCTTCTTTGAAACGCTGTTCTGGACTGGAGCACGTCGTGGTGAGATTATGGCGCTACAGAAGAGCGATTTTGATGGAAGTTGGCTAAATATTCATGCCAGCATAAAACACTTCGTAAACGGCTTAAAACCGACCAAAACAAAACAGTCACGAAAAGTATGGATTGACGATGGCCTAAGAAAGAGATTGCAACCATTATTGACTATTGACGGTGATTTTCTCTTTGGTGGGATAACTAGCCTCCCTATCACGCAGATACAAAAAAGATTTACAAAAGCAATAGAACTATCTGGTGTTAAAAAAATACGCTTACACGATCTACGTCACAGCCACGCTACAATCCTAATCAATAGTGGTGTGAATATCGTTGCCGTATCCAAGCGACTCGGCCACGCATCCATCGAGCAAACACTACAGACATACACTCATTTGCTAAAGGATACAGATAAATTCCTGAACGAAACAATCGAAAATATGCGAAAAAGGTGCCAAAAAGGTGCCACAGATAAAGAAAAGCCTTTGAAATAAGGCTTTTTAATGTTATGGAGCGAGCAACGGGAATCGAACCCGCACATCAACCTTGGGAAGGTTGCATTCTAC
>ERZ772999.167-NODE-167-length-42516-cov-8.369775_pt1 | contig 42516 bp, 35 predicted proteins | sample MGYA00511467_ERZ772999 | MGnify/ENA primary metagenome ERZ772999 (study PRJEB29015, sample SAMEA2738064) | human oral metagenome | biome: human oral; feature: human-associated habitat; material: saliva | place: China | collected 2218 ... | reverse complement strand
ATACAAAAATAACATCTAGTAAGATAGATTTACAAGGTGGAACAGGAAATATTGGTATGGTTGCAACAGCTGGGGCAAAAGTAAATTTTGAAGGTAAATCACTAATCACTGGTGGTGAAAACCAAAAATTAGCTTTAGCAGAAGCTGGAGGAAAAGTTAGTCTTGATGGAACTGTAACAGTTGGAAGTACTACTAATTTTATAAAAGATTCATTAGCTCTGTATGCAACAGGAAATACTTCTGAAGTGACACTTGTTAAACCTGAAAAATTCTCAGCATATTTATCAGGAAATTCAGTGGCTGCTTATGCAAATGATAAAGGTAAAGTGGATATGAACCAAACAACTCTTCCAAGTACAGCAAATATACATATTAACAGTTCAGATAATAAAGGGATGGGATTATTTGCTAATGATGGTGGAGTGATCAATGCTAAAAAGAACTATATTAAAGTAGAAAATGGAAGTACGGGTATATCATCTATTGGAGTTAATGGAACATCGAAATCTACAGTTCATTTTGAAGGTGGAAAACTTGATTACGATGGTGAAGGATACGCTCTTTATGCAAAAGATGGTGGAGAAATAAAGTTTTCTAATGGAGACATTATTCTACGTGGTAAATCTACTGCTATGGAGCTAAATGCAACAGGAACTAACCCAATAGATATTTCTAATACTAAAATTACAGTTATGTCAAATGATGTAATAGTATTTAACTTACTAAATGTAGCAACACCTATAAATGTAAGTAACTTATCTGGAACTATAAATGGTCTTGTTGGAACTGGAGTCGATGTTCAACCTGGAACTGAAGGAGGACAAACATTTAATAAATATAAACTAGCAGCTTTAGATGGTGGAACAATGAATATAGATGTTGATATTAATAAAGCAGATGGATCTACAACTGTTAGTGGATATTATTTCCAAAGATTCTTAGGTCAACGTCTAATAACAAATGTTAACTCAAACGTAACAGCTAGATTAACAACAGCACAAGCTAATGACTTATATAATAATCAAGTTGTTGGAATAGAAGCTAATTCAAGTAAAAATGCTACTAGTAACTCACAAACTCAAGTTAATATTGCATCTGGAAAAACACTGGATGTAGCAAGAACAGACGGAACAGACAAAGGTGGAATTGGAGTATTCGTAAACTATGGAAAAGCTAAGAATGAAGGAACTATTTCTATAGAAAAAGATGGAACTGCTAACAGTGATTCAGTTGGAATATATTCAGCAAATGGTTCTGAAGTTACAAATGAAGGAACTGTAAATGTTAGTGGAAATAATGGTATAGGAATATTAGGAATGGCATATAGAGTAACTCCACCTGTAGTAGATCCAACTACTGGCAAGATTATTGTTCCTAGTAAGATTGTTGATGATGAATTTGGAGTTGGAGCTATTGGACAAGGAAAAGCTACTGTTTTAAATAAAGGACAAGTTAGCTTAGATGGTGCTAATGCAACTGGTATTTATATTAAAAATAATAATGCTAGTGCAACAAGAGCAACAGCTGTGGGAACAAATGATACAACAGGAGTTATAACATTAACAGCTGATTCTTCAACTGGAATGTCAGGAGATAAAGCAACTTTAGAAAATAAAGGAACTATAAATATCAATGGTCAAAAATCTGTAGGAATGTTTGCAAAGAATTCTTCTGAATTAACAAATAGTGGAACTATTAATTTAGCAGCAGGACTTTCAGAAAGTGAACCTAATATTGGTATGTATACAAATGATGATAACACTAAGATAACAAATGATAAAGATATAATAGGTGGAAATAATACTTATGGTATTTATGGTAAAAAAGTTGACTTAACTGGAAATGGAAAGATAAAAGTTGGAGATAGTTCAGTAGGTATTTATTCTAATGGACAACATCCAGTAGGTTTAGCAGCTTCAACAGTATACTTGCAAGCAGGTACAAAAATAGAAGTAGGAAATAACCAATCAGTAGGAGTATTTACAACTGGAACAAACCAAATAATAACTGGTGATGCAGATATGCAAATTGGTGACAGTTCTTACGGTTATGTAATAAAAGGAAGTGGAACAAAATTACATACAAACGTAGCAAGTGGAGTTACTCTTGGAGATGATGCAGTATATGTATATTCATCAGATACGACAGGAAATATAACAAATAATACAGAGTTAACTGCAACAGGAAGTAAAAACTATGGAATATATGCAGCTGGAACTGTAACTAACCTAGCAGATATTAATTTTGGTACAGGGGTAGGAAATGTTGGAATGTATAGTATAGGTGGAGGAACTGCAACAAATGGTTCAGCTACAATTCATCCAACAATAACAGTAAGTGGAAGTGACACTGTAAATAAATTATATGGAATAGGTATGGCAGCAGGTTATGTAAATGATGCTGGTACATTAGTAAGTACAGGAAATGTTGTAAACTACGGTACTATTAAAGTTGAAAAAGACAATGGAATAGGTATGTTTGCTACTGGTTCAGGGTCAACTGCAACAAATAGAGGAAGAATTGAATTAAGTGGTAAAAAGACAATAGGAATGTACTTAGATAATAATGCTATTGGATATAACTACGGAACAATAACAACTGTGCCTAATCCAACAAATGATGGAATAGTAGGTGTGGTTGCATCTAATGGTGCAATAATCAAAAACTATGGAACAATAAACATAGTTGATGGTACAAATTTAACAGGTGTATTTATAAACAAAGGAACTAAAGAAAATAACTATGATGACCAAATTCCTGGAGGAGGAACTGGAGTTCTTAATGGTCCAATAGATGTAAAGAAACAATCTGCAACAGGAAAAACAGTTGCAGGAATAAATATAGTTGCTCCAGGAGATGGAACAGCTACTATTTATAGAGATGGTACAAGAGTTACACCTATAGCTGTTGATACAGTTACTGCAACACCTAAACCTTTAAGTGTAAATGTAGGAACAACATCATTAAACTTGACAGTTGCTGATTTAGCGACACCTTCTTTAGGTCAAGCTTCATCTATAGGAATGTATGTAGATACATCAGGAGTAAATTATACTAACCCTATACAAGGATTAAATTTATTAACAGGATTACAAAAAGTAGATCTAATATTTGGTACAGAAGCAAGTAAATATACAAATGAAAAAGATATAGAAGTAGGTCAAAATATATTAAAGCCATATAATGATGTAATTTCTTCATTGAGTGCTGGAAGTTCAATGAAATTCTCATTTGTGTCAAGTGGTTTAACTTGGATAGCGACAGCTACTCAAAATACTGATGACACATTAAAAGCTTTATACTTATCAAAAATACCATATACAGCTTTTGCTAAGGATAAAAATACTGGTAACTTCTTAGATGGTTTAGAACAAAGATATGGTGTAGAAGGACTAGGAACTAGAGAAAAAGCTTTATTTGATAAATTAAATGGAATAGGAAAAGGTGAAGCAGCTTTATTTGCACAAGCAGTAGACCAAATGAAAGGACATCAATATTCTAATGTTCAACAAAGAATACAAGCAACAGGAAATATTCTTGATAGAGAATTTGATTACTTAAAAGGAAGTTGGTCTAACCCAACAAAAGATTCAAATAAAATTAAAACATTTGGAGCTAGAGGAGAGTACAATACAGATACTGCAGGTGTAATTGATTACAAAAATAATGCATATGGAGTAGCATATGTTCATGAAGATGAAACAGTTAGACTAGGAGAAACTGTAGGTTGGTATGCTGGAGTAGTAGAAAATAAATTGAAATTTAAAGATTTAGGAAATTCAAAAGAAGATCAATTACAAGGAAAAGTTGGAATTTTTAAATCAGTTCCATTTGATGAAAATAATAGCTTGAATTGGACAATATCAGGAGATATCTTTGTAGGATACAACAAAATGAATAGAAGATTCTTAGTAGTAGATGATATATTCGGTGCAAAATCAAGATATTATACTTATGGTCTAGGAGTTAAAAATGAAATAAGTAAATCTTTCAGATTAAGTGAAGGATTCTCATTTGTTCCACATGCTGGACTTAACCTAGAATATGGAAGATTCAGTAAAATAAGAGAAAAATCAGGGGAAATGAGACTTGAAGTAAAAGGAAATGATTACTTCTCAATAAGACCAGAAGTAGGAGCAGACTTAGCTTATAAATATTCATTTGGAAACAATAACTTAAAAGTATCAGTTGGAGTAGCTTATGAAAATGAGCTAGGAAAAGTGGCAAATGCTAATAATAAAGCAAGAGTTGCTTATACAACAGCTGATTGGTATGACTTAAGAGGAGAAAAAGAAGATAGAAGAGGAAATGTAAAAACAGACCTTAATATCGGATGGGATAACCAAAGAGTAGGAGTAACAGCTAATGTAGGTTATGATACTAAAGGTGAAAATGTAAGAGGTGGAGTAGGACTTAGAGTTATATTCTAATAAAATCTATAAAACTTGAAAGGAGACTAAAATTTTAGTCTCCTTTTTTTCTTATTCTGAAAAAAATTTACTAAAATAATATAGATAAAAACAAGCATAAAAAGGAGGTTTAAATAAACTGTCTTTTTTTTTAATACAAAAATATTAAAAAAACACTTTACTTTTTTCTGATTTTTTGATATAGTATGCCTTAAATATAAAAAATAATTTGGAGGAAATAAAATGAAGAAAAAATTAGTAACAACTCTACTTGGAGCTTCGCTTTTATTAGCAGCTTGTGGAGGAGAAAAAGCAGCAGAAAAACCGGCAGCAACAGAGGCTGAAACAATAAAGATTGGAGCTCTTGGACCATTAACAGGATCAGTTGCAATTTACGGAATATCAGCAACTAATGGGCTTAAATTAGCAGTTGATGAAATCAATGCAAATGGTGGAATATTAGGAAAACAAATTGAATTAAACCTTTTAGATGAAAAAGGAGATTCAACAGAAGCTGTAAACGCATACAATAAACTTGTAGATTGGGGAATGGTAGCTTTAATTGGTGACATTACATCTAAACCAAGTGTTGCAGTTGCAGAAGTTGCAGCTCAAGATGGTATACCTATGATAACTCCTACAGGAACTCAACTTAACATAACAGAAGCTGGTTCAAATATATTTAGAGTATGTTTCACAGATCCTTACCAAGGAGAAGTTTTAGCAAAATTTACTAAAGATAAATTAGGAGCTAAAACAGTAGCTATCATATCTAATAACTCAAGTGACTATTCTGATGGAGTAGCAAATGCATTCGCTAAAGAAGCAGAAGCTCAAGGAATTCAAGTTGTTGCAAGAGAAGGATATTCAGATGGAGACAAAGATTTCAAGGCTCAATTAACTAAAATAGCTCAACAAAATCCAGATGTTCTATTTGTACCAGATTACTATGAACAAGATGGTTTAATAGCTATACAAGCAAGAGAAGTTGGAATAAAATCAGTTATAGTTGGTCCAGATGGTTGGGATGGAGTTGTAAAAACTGTTGACCCATCATCATATGCTGCAATAGAAGATGTATTCTTTGCTAATCACTATTCAACAAAAGATAGCAATGAAAAAGTACAAAACTTTATAAAGAACTATAAAGAAAAATACAATGATGAACCTTCTGCATTCTCTGCTTTAAGTTATGATGCTGCATATATTTTAAAAGCTGCAATAGAAAAAGCAGGAAGTACTGATAAAGAAGCAGTGGCTAAAGCAATAAAAGAATTAGAATTTGATGGAATCACTGGACATTTAACTTTTGATGAAAAGAATAACCCTGTTAAGAGTATAACTATAATCAAAATAGTAAATGGAGATTATACATTTGATTCTGTAGTGTCTAAATAAAATTTAAATATTTAAGGATAAAAACAATTTCTGCTTTGTTAATAGGTTAAGTAAGGTCTTTTAGGCTGTTGCAATCAATAAAAAGCTAAAAATTAGCTATGTTGTGATAGACTGTAAAACCTTTATGAGAACAATATAATCTAGTGGAAATTGTTTTCTCTTTTAATGAATAATAGAATGGGAGGATAAAATGGAGTTTTTACTTCAGATAATAAATGGTTTACAAATTGGAAGTATCTATGCCCTAGTATCCTTAGGATATACAATGGTATATGGTATAGCACAACTTATAAATTTTGCACATGGAGATATAATAATGATAGGTGCATATGTTTCATTATTCTCAATACCAGCATTGTCATCTATGGGTTTACCAGTATGGGTTTCAGTTATACCAGCAATAATTATTTGTGCAATAGTTGGTTGTCTAGCAGAAAGAATAGCATATAGACCACTAAGAAATTCACCAAGAATTTCAAACTTAATAACAGCTATAGGAGTTAGCTTATTTATAGAGAATGTATTCATGAAAGTCTTTACACCAAATACTAGATCTTTTCCTAAAATTTTCACTCAAGATTCAATAAAATTAGGAGATAGTATACAAATTAGTTTTGGAGCAGTTGTAACTATAGTTGTAACTGTAATATTATCAATAGCTTTACAATTATTTATGAAAAAAACTAAATATGGAAAGGCTATGATAGCAACAAGTCAAGATTATGCAGCTTCAGCTTTAGTAGGAATAAATGTGGATAGAACAATACAACTTACATTTGCAATAGGAAGTGGACTTGCAGCGGTTGCCTCTGTTCTATATGTTTCAGCTTATCCACAAATTCAACCTTTAATGGGATCTATGCTTGGGATAAAGGCTTTCGTTGCAGCAGTTTTAGGAGGAATAGGAATATTACCAGGTGCTGTAATAGGAGGATTCATATTAGGAATTGTTGAAAGTTTAACAAGAGCATATCTATCATCACAACTTGCAGATGCTTTTGTATTTTCAATATTAATTATAGTTTTATTATTTAAACCTACTGGAATACTTGGAAAAAATGTAAAGGAGAAAGTATAATGGATAAAAATAAAAAATTAAGTTATATAGCTACTTATGCAATTTTATTAGTTCTATATTTTATTCTTTTCTCTTTAATAAATTCAGGATTCATAAGTAGATATCAAATTGGGATAATAATTCTAATTTTAATAAATGTTATTTTGGCAGCTAGCTTGAATATAACAGTTGGTTGTTTGGGACAAATAACTCTAGGACATGCAGGATTTATGTCAATAGGTGCATATACAGCAGCACTTTTAACTAAGTCAGGTTTTCTTTCAGGTTATCCAGGTTATATAGTAGCCTTGATAGTTGGAGGAATAGTAGCAGGTATAATTGGTTTTATCATTGGTATACCAGCTTTAAGACTTACAGGAGACTATCTTGCAATCATAACTCTAGCCTTTGGAGAAATTATAAGAGTTTTAATAGAATATTTTAAATTTACGGGTGGAGCTCAAGGTTTAACAGGAATTCCTAAAGTTAATAACTTCACACTTATATATTTTATAACTATATTCTCAGTTATATTTATGTATTCTATTATGACAAGTAGACATGGTAGAGCAGTTCTTGCTATTCGTGAAGATGAAATAGCAAGTGGAGCATCAGGAATAAATACAACATATTATAAGACTTTCGCCTTTGTTTTATCAGCAATATTTGCAGGTATAGCAGGTGGAATCTATGCACATAACTTAGGAATTTTAGGTGCAAAACAATTTGACTATAACTATTCAATAAATATACTTGTTATGGTTGTACTTGGAGGAATGGGAAGTTTCACAGGTTCAATATTATCAGCTATAGTTCTTACTATTTTACCTGAAGTATTAAGAAGCTTTGCAGAATATAGAATGATAGTTTATCCATTGATATTAATAATAATGATGTTATTTAGACCTAAAGGTTTATTAGGTAGAGAAGAATTCCAAATAAGTAAAATAATTGCTTATTTCACTAACAAATCAAAAAGAGGTGAAAATAATGGAAAATAAAAAACCTCTTTTAGTTGCAAAAGATATTTCAATTAGTTTTGGAGCATTGAAGGCAGTAGATAAATTTAATTTAGAAATAAAATCAGGAGAGTTAATAGGACTAATAGGACCTAATGGAGCAGGAAAAACAACAGTATTTAATATCTTAACAGGAGTATATAATGCTAGTTCTGGAGAATATACTTTAGATGGAGAAGATGTTATTAGAACATCAACTTCAGCTCTTGTAAAAAAAGGTTTGGCTCGTACTTTCCAAAATATAAGATTATTTAAGTACTTATCAGTATTAGATAATGTTGTTGCTGCATATAATTTCCGTATGAAATATGGAATTTTAACAGGTATGTTCCGTTTGCCAAGCTACTGGAAAGAAGAAAAGGCAGCTAAGGAAAAGGCAATGGAACTTTTAAAAATATTTGATTTAGATAAGTATGCAAATATGCATGCTGGGAATCTACCTTATGGGGAACAAAGAAAATTAGAAATCGCCAGAGCAATGGCAACAGAACCTAAAATTCTTCTTTTAGATGAACCAGCAGCAGGTATGAACCCAAAAGAAACAGAAGATTTAATGAATACTATAAAATTAATTCGTGATAAGTTTGGAATAGCAGTTCTATTGATTGAACATGATATGAAACTAGTATTAGGTATTTGTGAAAGATTAGTTGTGTTAAATTATGGACAAATCTTAGCAAGTGGTGATCCACAAGAAGTTATTAATAATCCAAAAGTTGTAGAAGCATATTTAGGTAAGGAGGAAGATGAATAATGGCAATGTTAGAAGTAAAAGACTTGCAGGTTTTCTATGATAATATACAAGCTCTTAAAGGAATTTCATTAGAAATAAATGAAGGAGAAGTTGTATCTATTATAGGAGCTAATGGAGCAGGTAAAACAACTACATTACAGACTATATCTGGACTTATAACTCCAAAAAGTGGTTCTATAATATTTGAAGGAAAAGATTTACTAAAAGAAAAAGCTCATAATATTTGTAAATTAGGTATAGCTCAAGTTCCAGAAGGAAGAAGAATCTTTTCACAACTTGCAGTTAAAGATAATTTAAAATTAGGACAATTCACAATAAAAGATAGTGCTGAAAAGAAAGAAGAAGACAGAGCAAACTTCTATAAAGTTTTCCCTAGAATGTCTGAAAGAAAAAATCAATTAGCTGGAACTCTATCAGGTGGAGAACAACAGATGCTTGCTATGGGAAGAGCTTTGATGAGCAGACCTAAACTTTTAATTTTAGATGAGCCATCAATGGGACTTTCACCACTATTTGTTAAAGAAATTTTTGAAGTTATAAAACAATTAAAAGAAAAGGGAACTACTATCCTATTGGTAGAGCAAAATGCTAAAATGGCACTTTCTATCTCAGATAGAGCTTATGTTATAGAAACAGGAGAAATAGTCCTTGAAGGAAATGCAAAAGATTTACTACATAATGATAGAGTAAAGAAAGCATACCTTGGAGGATAAAAATAAAAAATTACGAGAGTTATTGTAAATTTGCAAGGGCTCTCTTTTTTTTGTATAATATATTAAATATAAAGTTTTGAAAAAGGAGGGTTGTTATGAAAAGATTAGCAATAGGAGTTAGTGACTTTAAAAAAATAATAGAAGGAGATTTTTATTATTTTGATAAAACAAAATTTATAGAAGAAGTAATAAATGATGGCTCAGAAGTAAAATTATTTGCAAGACCTAGAAGATTTGGAAAAACATTAAATATGTCTATGTTAAAGTACTTTTTTGATATAGAAAATAAAGAAGAAAATAAAAAAATATTTAAAGATTTATATATAGAAAAAACAGAAGCCTTTAAAGAACAAGGACAGTACCCAGTTATATTTTTATCATTAAAAGATTTAAAAGCTTTAACTTGGGAAGAAATGGAAGAGAAGATAACTGTTATAGTTTCTGAACTGTTTTCTGAATATAACTACTTAATAAATGAATTAGTAGAAACTGATTCTGATAAATTTAAGAAAATAATCAATGAAAATGCAAATTTATCTAATTTAGGAAGATCACTAAAATTTTTAACAAAAATACTATATGAAAAATATAATAAAAAGGTAATAGTATTAATAGATGAATATGATAGCCCATTAGTATCAGCCTATATAAATGGATATTATGAAAAAGCAAAAGATTTCTTTAAAACTTTTTATAGTACAGTATTAAAAGATAATAGCTATTTACAAATGGGAGTTCTAACTGGAATAATAAGAGTAATAAAAGCAGGAATATTCTCAGATTTAAATAATTTAAGAACCTATACTATATTAAGTGAAATGTATACAGATAGTTATGGATTAACAGAAGAAGAAGTTGTGAAAAGTCTTAAAGATTATGGAATAGAACAAGAAATATCAAATGTAAAAGATTGGTATGATGGATATAAATTTGGAGATAGTGAAGTATACAATCCTTGGAGTATATTAAATTTTTTACAGTATAAAGAATTGAGAGCTTATTGGGTGGATACATCAGGGAATGATTTGATAAAAGATGTATTAAAAAATATAACAAAGAATACAATAGAAGCACTTGAAAGATTATTTAATGGAGAAGGATTAAAACAAAATATATCAGGGACATCAGACTTATCAAAATTGCTAAGTGAAGATGAATTATGGGAATTGATGTTATTCAGTGGTTATTTAACAGTAGAAGAAAAAATAGATCAAGATAATTATGTTTTAAGATTACCAAATAAAGAAGTGAGAACTCTATATAGAAAAACTTTTTTTGAAAAATACTTTGGTAGAGGAAGCAAATTATTGTATTTAATGGAAGCCTTAACAGAAAATAAAATAGATGAATATGAAGAAAGATTACAAGAGATACTATTAACTTCAGTTAGTTACAATGATACTAAGAAAGGAAATGAAGCCTTTTACCATGGATTAATTATGGGTATGGGACTATATTTAGAAGGTGAGTATATTACAAAATCAAATATAGAAAGTGGCTTAGGAAGATATGACTTTGTAATAGAACCAAAGAATAAAACTAAAAGAGCCTATATAATGGAATTTAAATCAACAGATAATATAGAAAAATTAGAAGAAGTATCAAAAGAAGCATTAAAACAAATAGAAGATAAAAAATATGATGTATCACTAAAACAAAATGGTATAAAAGATATAACATATATGGGTATAGCATTTTGTGGAAAAGAAATAAAAATAAAATATAAATAAAACTTTAAACTGTTACAAAATTGTAACAGTTTTTTTCTTGCTATTGTAGATTGATTATAGTATAATTAAACAAATACAAAAACTAAGGAGGTTTTTATTTTGAAGAAGTTAGATAAAGAGAAAATTCTTGCACTTGCACCAAATTCTTCTGCCGTTGCAAATGCAAAGAAAATTTGTAGCAGTGGATCTTTTGTAAAATTAGCACACTCAGCTGATGATACTTTTTATATGGGAGAATGTAAAGGAAGTGGAAAATCAAATTACATTGTTTCTGCTGATTTTGTAGACGAAGAAAATCCTGTTATGAGATGTACTTGTCCAAGTAGACAATTTCCTTGTAAGCACGGTTTAGCCTTATTGTTTGAAATAGCTGATGGAAAAACTTTTGAAGAATGTGAAATTCCTGAAGATATTTTATCAAAAAGAGAAAAGAAAGAAAAAACTAAGGCTAAGAAAGAAAAAGAAAGTGCTGAAGGAACTGTAAAAGAAAAGAAAGCACCTTCAAAAGTTTCAAAAGCTGCCAGAGCAAAGAAAATTAACAAACAAATCGAAGGTTTAGATTTAATTAAAAATATAAGCACTCAACTTTTAAAATTGGGACTTTCAACAATAGGAACTGTCTCTTTAAAAGAATATAAAGATGTTGTTAAACAACTAGGTGACTACTATTTACCTGGTCCACAAATTCTATTCCAAAAATTAATTTTAGAAATTCAAGAATATAAGGAAGACCAAGATACAGTACACTATCAACAAGCTTTAGAATGCTTGAAAAGATTGAGAGCAATAGAGAAAAAAGGAAGAGAATATCTAAAAGAAGAACTTGAGAAAGAAAATCTTGAAATGAGTGACAACACTCTATATGAAGATTTAGGTGGAGTATGGAAGTTAGAGCAATTAAATGACTTAGGTTTAAAGAAAGAAAATGCAAAACTTCTACAATTAGCATTTGAAGTTACTTATGATGAAGCTAGTAAAATCTATACTGACTATGGATATTGGATAGATATAGAAAGTGGAGAAATATCATATACAGCTAATTATAGACCTCTTTCTGCCTTAAAATATATTAAGCAAGATGACTCTAATTTTTCTCTAGTTACAGTACCTACTTTAACTTATTATCCAGGTGGATTGAATAAAAGAATAAGATGGGCTAGTGCAAACTTTGAAGAAAAAGATAAAACTTCTTTTAAGAAAATAAAAACTTATGCTAAAAATATAGAAGAAGCGACAAAGATTGCTAAAAATGAATTAAAGAATATTCTAACAGATAATCATGTAGCTTTGCTTTTAGAGTTTGAAAAGATTATGTTTGTAGAAGAAGAAGGAAGTAAAAAATATATTTTAGTGGATAAAAACCAAAAGATGATAGAGCTTAGAAATAATGGTTCTAAAGAATTAACAAAAATTTTCTATGAGCTTTTACCAAATGAATGTTTAGAAAATCAAGTTATGTTTGTAAAATTATTCCAAAAAGACAGAACTATCTATGCAGAGCCACATAGTATCATAACAGATGATAAAATTGTTCGTTTAGGATTTTAAGGAGGAGTAGAAAATGAATTTTGAACCTTTATATGAATTAAAAAATAGACTTGAAAATGTAGCAGTTGTTGGAATTAACTTAGCTAAAGATGACTTCCGTCTAAAAAGAGCTGTTGAACAACTTAAAGAATATAGCACTGCTGCCAAGGTATTTAAACAAATATATGATATGGGAAATGAACTGATAAGCACAGATGATGAAGATAAATGTGATTTATTCTTAGATTTACTTGCTTTACTTGATGCTGTTCTTTGTACTCAAGCTACAACTTATTCAGGTGATAAGCCTCAAGAAATAAATACTATTACTAAGAATAAAGATTTCTATAAGGAACTTCATTACAGTGAGTTAAGTCCTCTTGTCTCTGCCTTTACTAGAGAAGGTGGAGGAAGATTAAATATAATAATGGATACCATTGAAAGTAATCCTGAAATAATGAATGATTTTAGAGTAAAAGCTTGTATGATACACGGGCTTTCTGATAAATACTCTGAAATTGCTGATAGAATGGTAGACGAGCTTAAAAAACAAGGAAAAGATATAGTCCCTATATTAAAAGATGGTTTTGATCCACAAGGTAAGAGAAATATGCTTTCTAGACTTGAAATTATTGCCTCTCTTTGCAAGGAAGAAGAAAATGACTTCTATAAATATTGTATAGAAAATGGTTCTAAAGAAGTGAAAGAAGATGCAATAGGATATTTAAGTTTTGACCAAAACAATATTGATTATCTTTTAGATTTAACTAAGACAGAAAAAGGTAAACTTAAAAACAAAGCTTTTGAAGCACTTTCATATATGAGTGATAATAGAGCTGCTGAAGAATGGGGCAAATTCCTTAAAAAGAAAACTTTGGATAATCTTGAATATTTAAGAGGAACAGATCAACAATGGGCATTAGATTACATAAATGACTTTATAGAAAATTATGTAACAGAAACAAAAAATAAGACATTAAAAACAGCTGAAGAAAAAAGAACTGTTGAATATGATATTCTTAAAGTATCTCCATTCGTTTTAAAAAATAGAAATGAGAAAAGTTTATTATTCTGTAAAGAGCTATACCCTTACAATAAATACGAGATAAAAAGAATTTTAAATTTCTATATAGCAAAAGACTTAGATAAAGAAGTAATTGACACAATTAAAGAACTATCAAAAGAATATGAAGGAGAATTTTTACAACAAGAATTCTTAATTTCGCTTATTAAAGATAAGGCTGAAACTGTTTATAAAAACTTCTCTAAGTATGCAGGAGCAGGAAAAGAAAGAGAAGAAATAAGAGAATTGTTTAATACTTTCATCAGAGGAAATTACTCTAAAAAGAAAGAAGAACGTAAGATACAAGAAGACTTTAGAGATATATTCCAAGTAATTTTACGTATGCATTATGATGAAGAAAAGAAGGAATATATTTTAGAATGGCCAGATACTATCGTTGGCTATCCTATACAAATAAAGTTAGATGGTTTTGATAAGAAATGGTACGATATTATTTTATCTACTAGCTCTGAGATATCAGGAAATTGGGAATATTATAGCTCATCTCATGGAGATTTTAGATATTTATACAATCCAAATATAAAGGGATTGAAAGAAAAGTTTGGTGAGTTTTACTATAATATAACACTTGTTCGTACACCTTATCTTGCTGATATAGAATTTTTAAATAAATTAGAATGGACAAATTATAAGGACTTTCTTGTAGGTAAGATGGATATAGGAAAAAATATATATTTATTATCTTATAGATTATCTTATATTTCTGATTTCATAAATAAAATTCCTATATCAGAAGAAGATTTAAAAACTCAGATTGAAGAATTACTAGAAAAATATAAAACTCTTCAAAAATCAACAATAAATTTATGCCAAGATTGGTTAGATAAATTAAATAGTGGAGTAAAAGTAAAGGACTTATAAGGTTTTAAGGAGAAGGGTAAGATGAATTTTGAACCTTTATATGAATTAAAAAATAGACTTGAAAATGTAGCAGTTGTTGGAATTAACTTAGCTAAAGATGACTTCCGTCTAAAAAGAGCTGTTGAACATCTTAAAGAATATAGTACTATTGCTAAAGTATTTAAACAAATATATGATATGGGAAATGAACTGATAAGCACAAATGATGAGGATAAATGTGATCTATTTTTAGACTTAGTTGCTTTAGTTGATGCTGTTCTTTGCACTCAAGCTACAACTTATTCAGGTAATGAGCCTCAAGAAATAAAAACTATTGCTAAAAGTAAAGATTACTATAAAGAAATTCATTATAGTGAATTAAGTCCTCTTGTCTATGCTTTCACTGAAGGAAATTTATTCGTTATACAAGATTCTATTAACAATAATGCTGATATATTTAATGATTTTCGTCTAAAAAGCTATATGATAAAAGGTCTTTCTAATAAATATTCAAAGGTTATTAATCTAGCAACAAAAAAATTAAAAAAACAAAGAAAGGAAATAGTTCCATTGCAAAAAGATGAATTTTCCCCTGGTATAGAAAAGAAATGCTTGCTAGATTGGATATTATTTCCAGTATTGCTAAAGAAGATAAAAATGATTTTTACAAATATTGCATTGAAAATAGGTCTAAAGAAATGAAAGAAATTGCAATAGAATCTAGCCAAGATAATATTGAGATTATATTTTAGATTCAACTAAAAGATTTTTGAAACACTTTCATATATGAGTGATGATAGATTAGAAAGATAAAAAAATGGAGTAAAAGTAAAGGAGTTATAAAAATGAGTAAAAAAGAAGAAGTTCAAAGACTGACAGCAGAGCAACTATTCCAAGAAGAAATAGATGCTTTAATCAAGGCAGAAAAAAATCCTATACCTACTGGTTGGAAGATGTCTCCAAAGTCGGTATTAACATATATTTGTGGTGGAAAAGTTGGTAAAAAGACTATAGTTCCTAAATATATTGGAAATAAAAGATTGGTTGAAATAGCTATTTCAACTTTGGTTACAGACAGAGCCTTACTTTTAATTGGAGAGCCAGGAACAGCAAAATCTTGGTTATCTGAACATTTAACTGCTGCAATAAATGGAAACTCAACAAGAGTTATTCAAGGTACAGCAGGAACAACAGAAGAACAAATTAGATATTCTTGGAACTATGCAATGCTTATTGCCGAAGGACCTACAAAGGAAGCCTTAATTCCAAGTCCTATATATAGAGCTATGGAAGATGGAGCTATTGCAAGAGTGGAAGAAATTTCTCGTTGTGCCTCAGAAGTACAAGATGCTTTAATCTCTTTATTATCAGAAAAAAGATTATCTGTACCTGAACTTAATTTAGAAATTCCTGCTAAAAAAGGTTTCTCTATAATTGCAACTGCTAACACAAGAGATAAAGGAGTTAACGAAATGTCAGCTGCCTTAAAACGTCGTTTTAATATTGTAGTTTTACCAAGTCCTAACTCTCTTGAAGCTGAAATAGACATAGTTAGAACAAGAGTTGAGCAACTTGCTAGCAACCTAGACTTAAATGCAAAATTACCAGAAGATGAAGTTATAGAAAAAGTTTGCACAGTGTTTAGAGAACTTAGACAAGGACTTACTTTAGATGGAAAACAAAAAATAAAAACTACTACTAATGTTCTTTCAACAGCAGAAGCTATATCTCTACTTGCAAATAGTATGGCCTTAGCTGGAAGCTTTGGAGATGGAGAAATATCTGACTATGATTTAGCGGCTGGTCTACAAGGGGCTATTGTTAAAGAAGATAGTAAAGATGGACAAATCTGGACAGAATATTTAGAAAATATTATGAAAAAAAGAGGTTCTGAATGGCTAAACCTTTACAAAGAATGTAAAGAACTTAATAAAACTAGCAAATAAAGGTGGGAAAAATATGAAAAAACAAAATGAGAATAAACCTCATATTTTTGGAGTTAGGCATTTTTCACCAGCAGGAGCATATTATGTAAGAAAATACCTAGATGAAGTGCAACCCAAAGTTGTTTTAATAGAAGCACCTTCTGACTTTACTGATTTAATAGATAAAATCACAGCTAAAGAAGTTGTTCCTCCCATTGCTATAATGGCCTATACTTTGGAAGCACCTATACAGACTATTATATATCCTTTTGCAGAATTTTCACCTGAATATCAGGCTATTCTATGGGCAAAGGAAAATAAGGTTGAATGTAGATTTTGTGACCTGCCTTCATCTGTTTTCTTGGCTATACAGAATAAAGTAGAAAATCCTTCTGAAGAAAGTTTAAATAGTTATATTCATAGAAAGATTAATGAGTTTTCAGAAGATAGTGATAGTGAAGTTTTCTGGGAAAGAGTTATGGAGCAAGCAGCCAATCATCAGGCATATCGTAGTGGAGCTAGAGACTATGGAGCAAATTTAAGAGAACTTACTTTAGCAAATACTAAATCAGATGCTGAAAATATTATAAGAGAAGCCTATATGTGTAAGCAAGTTGCTGAACTATGTGAAGAAGGCTTTAAAATAGATGAAATAGCTATGGTTGTTGGAGCTTTCCATATAGAAGGAATAGAAAAAGGAAATTTTCTAAGTGATGAAGAATTTAAACTTTTAAAAAAGATAGAAACTAAAAAGACTTTAATGCCTTATTCTTACTATAAATTATCAACTTATTCTAACTATGGAGCTGGAAATAAAGCACCTGGCTATTATGAACTTCTATGGCAAGGCTTAAATAAAGAAGATATATATTATGCAGTTTATGGATATTTAAGTAGATTAGCTGACTTTCAAAGAACAAGTGGAAATATGGTATCATCTGCACAAATTATTGAAGCAGTACAGCTTGCAATTTCTTTAGCTAATATACATAATAGTAAAATTCCTACTCTTAAAGATATGCAAGATGCTGCTATAACTTGTATGGCTCAGGGTAGCCACTCAGAAATAGTTTTAGCTATGGCAAACACAGAAGTTGGAAAGAAGATTGGAAAAATACCACAAGACTCTATACAAACTTCTATACAATCTGATTTCTATTCTATATTAAAAGAATTGAAACTTGAAAAATATCAAACTCTTACAGCTACAGAATTGAGATTGGATTTAAGAGAAAATATAAGAGTAAAATCTGAGAAACTTGCTTTCTTAGACTTAGAACGTTCTTATTTTTTCCATAGATTAAGAGTTCTTAAAATTTCTTTTGTTAATTTTCTTGATAAGGTACAAGATAATAAAACTTGGGCAGAGGATTGGGTTTTACAATGGACACCTGAAGCAGAAATAGAAATAGTAGAAGCTATTTTAAAAGGAGATACTATTGAATTTGCAACAGCTTTTGAATTAAATCAAAGAATAGAAAATTCAAGTTCTATATCTATGATTGCAGAAATTGTAAAAGATGCTTTCTATTGTGGACTGCCTAAGAGTTTAGAACAAGCCTTTCAAGCTTTACAAAGTTGTATGGCTGATGATATTCCTATCAATGAGATTTCTAAAACTTCAACTACTCTTTCTATAATGTTACGTTATGGAGATATTAGAAAACTAGATAGAGATGTACTTATACCAATACTTGAGCAACTGTTTTTAAGAGCTTGTTTAATCTTACCAAATGAAGCTTTTTGTGATGCTAATGCAGCTATTGAACTTGCTGAAGCTATAATAGCCTTACATAATGTGGTTGAAAATCATGACTTTTTAGATAGAGAAAGATGGTATGCACTTCTTACTGAAGTTGCAAAAAGAGACAATTTAAACACTAAAATATCAGGACTTGCTATGGCAATCTTGCTTGAAACTGGAAAAATTTCTAATGATGAACTTGGTTTAGAGGTTGAAAGAAGATTATCAAAAGCTATACCTGCTGATTTAGGAGCAAGTTGGTTTGAAGGTCTATCAATGAAAAATCACTATACTCTAATTGCAAGACTTGGGCTTTGGGAAAAACTTCAAGACTACATCTCAGCCTTAGATGAAGATGAGTTTAAAAGAGCCTTAGTATTTTTAAGAAGAGCTTTTGCTGATTTTTCTTCTAATGAAAAACATGATATAGCTGAAAATATGGCTGAAATATGGGGCTTAAATAAGATTGCTGTTAGTGAAGCTATGAATAAAGATTTAAAAGAAGAAGAAGTCGAAATAATTTCAAGTCTTGATGACTTTGATTTTGATGATATTTAGGGGGAGTTATGGACTATAAAGAAGATATAAAACGTTGGAGATTAATATTAGGAAAAGATACTCAAGATACTTTCTCCTCTATGAACTCTGAAGCTATTTCTTCTCTTAGTGAAGAAGATTGGCTTATGGATAGAGCTTTAGATGCCATTTATAACCCTTCAGGAAAATTTATGGGTGATGCTGCCTTAGGTGCTGGAAGAGGACCTTCTAACCCTCAAATAAGTAAATGGCTTGGAGATGTTAGAGATTTATTTGATAAGGAATTAGTAAAAATTATTCAAACTGATGCTATGGATAGATGTGGTTTAAAGCAATTAATTTTTGAGCCTGAAATATTAGAACAAGTTGAACCTGATATAAGTCTTGCATCTACAATTATGCTTTTAAAGGATCAAATTCCTAAGCATAGTAAAGAAAGTGTAAGAGCCTTTATCAAAAAAATAGTGGAAGAAATCAATAAATTATTGGAAAGTGATATAAAAAGAGCTGTGAGAGCTGCACTTAATAAGAGACAACATTCTCCTATACCTTCAGCCTCAGCACTAGACTTTAAGAGAACTATCCAAAGAGGAATAAAAAATTATAATAAAGAATTGAAAAAAATTATCCCTGAACATTACTATTTCTTTGAAAGAGCTAGTACAAGTCCTTCAAGTAAATTCACAGTTATTTTAGATATAGACCAAAGTGGTTCTATGGGAGAATCTGTTATATATTCTTCAGTAATGGCTTGTATCTTAGCAAGTATGGCTGCACTAAAGACTCGTATTGTTGCTTTTGATACTAATATTGTGGATTTAACAGAAAAATCTGATGATCCTGTTGATTTATTATATGGTTTCCAATTAGGTGGAGGTACTGATATCAATAAATCTATCGCCTATTGTATGAACTATATTGAAAATCCTAAGAAAACTATATTTTTCTTGATTTCTGATCTTATGGAAGGTGGAAATCGTGGAGGAATGTTAAGAAATTTACAAGAAATGAAAGATTCAGGAGTAATAGTTGTCTGTCTTCTTGCGATTTCAGGTGATGGACAACCTTACTATGACACTCAAATGGCTGGAAAAATCTCTTCAATGGGTATTCCATGTTTTGCTTGTAATCCTGAAAAATTACCTCTTTTACTTGAAAGAGTATTAAAAGGATTAGATTTAAATTCTTTCCAAGAAGAATTTAAGAAAAAATAAAAAGACTAGGGGTTTTAATCAGCCCCTAGTTTTTTATATTATTTTTTATTGAATTCATCCAAAACTTCTTTTGAATCTTTAAAGAAATTAAGTTTTCCCCAAAGCTCTAAATCTCCAATAATAGCAAAACGTTTTTTTGCACGAGTAGCAGCAACATTTAAGATATTTGCAGCTTGTGCAGCCCATTGAGCAGAACTTTTTGAATTATTGTCACAACCTAATAATAATATTACAGAATTTGCCTCCTTTCCTTGGAATTTATGGACTGTACCAAGACAAGTATTACACCAATTATTTACTTCTTCACTTTCATCTTTAAAGGCTTTCTTTATATCATTTTTAAGTCCATTAATAACAGTTGTAAATGGAGAGATTACGTATAGATTTTTAGAGTTTTCAAAGACTTTTATTCCTCTATTTTCAATACAATCTTTTATAATTTCAATAATTTTCTCTCCCTGTTCTTTTACATAGTGATTTCCATTTCCTACTTCTTGTCCTTTAACATCTATAAACTCATTTTTTTCTAGAACATAGTCTATTGGTTTCTTATCAGGCATACATTTATTTATCATTCTATTATCATAAGAAATTCTGTTAGAAATATCAAACATTGGAGATAGACATCTTCTATGCACAACTAAAGGACAACCTACTTCTGTTTCACCAATTTTACCATAATATAAATTAGCATAATCCGCTAATGTTTGTATAGATAAACTAGGCGATGTGTAATTAAATATCTTTCCAGCTATATTAAATTCTTTTTCCAATTTATTAAGTTCATATTTATTTGCAATAGCACGAATTAAAGTTGAAGTAACTGTCATAACTGGTTCAACTTGTAAAGGATCTCCTACAATAATACATCTATTAGATCTGTACAATAATCCCATTGCACTGAAAGGTGTAGCCTGTCCAGCTTCATCAATAATTACAATCCCTAGCTCATTTTCTTCAAAATCTTTAAATGCTCTTGAAACTGAGGCAAAAGTTGTTGATAAAACAGGAATTAATAAATTTAAAGTATGGAAACATTCTTTGAAAACATTTTTTCTTTCTTCAACAGAATAACCTAAATTTTCACCACTTAAAAGAAGTTTTAATAATTTTAAATTTGCTTTTATTCCCTTGCTATTAACTATATAGGCCTCTATCAAACTTAAAGAATATGCAAACAATTCTTCTCTTAATCTATTAAACTCTTCCACACCCCAAGGGCAACTTTCTTGAGTTTTTTCATTACTTATAATGTCACTATAGAAATTTTCTAAGTCTGAGCATCTTTCTAGTAATTTTAAATCATTTTCATTTGAAGAATATATCTTAAAGAACATATTTATTTCTTCTTCTAACTCTTTTAAAATTTTCTTACTATTTTCTAAAACTTGAATTTTTTTATGAAGTTCATCTTTATCATTTTCAATATTTCTAAGATCTTTATTGATATTTATAAGTTCTTCATTCAATATCTCAATATCTTTATTCAATTCTAAAATTTTAGGATTTTTTTCTCCAGCAAACTTATTTGCTATTTTAGTGAAAAAAGTGTATGAGTTTTCTATATTAGATTTTTGTTCTCTTTTTTGTTTTAGAATAGAATCTTTATATTCCTTATTGTCTTGAACTTTTTTAAGTTTTTCTATTAAATTTTCTATTTTATTTTTTAGATTAGAAATTTGATCTGAACTATTATTTATTTCAACCATTTTATCTTTATTTATAAAAAATTGCTTTACACTAGTATTAAAGTCTTCTCTATATTTTAAGACTTTTTCATACTTCTCTTTAAAGATATTTATAGCTTCTTTAAAGTTAGGGATATTTTCAACAAAACTAAAATTAAAATCTTCATTTTTTTGTGTTTTTTCAGGTAAAATAGCTAATATCTTTTGAATATTGGTTTTTTTACCATAAGGTGCTGAAATTAGTCCCCATGTTCTAGGGTTATCTCCAAAGATATTCTCACTATCTTTAGTAAAGTATATATTTTCATGTTCATTGATATCGAATAAATCTGTTAATGTATCTTTACTTAAAACATCTTCTGCCTTTGGTAAATCCTTAGAAATATTTTCAACAGCTGAGTTATTATTACTAGAAACTATTATTCCTAATTTTTTTAATTCATCTGGTATTTTATAGTAATTACGATAATAAGAATTAGTTGTATTTGTTTTCATAATTTCTAAGTCAGTAGAATTTAAATCAGCAATAATTTTAGCTTTTTTTACTATAGTATCGGCAATAATCTCTTTTAATAAAGTTGTTTTTCCTGTTCCAGGTGGTCCATTAACAGAAAAAATATTAGGTGAATAATCTTTACTTGTACATATGTTTATTGCAGCAGCTTGCATTAAACTTGGATTAAACTTAGATGGCCATTTCCCTATAGGCATATTTTTAGGAAGAGTTATTTCTTCTAAAAACTCTTTATTATCATCAATTTTTTGACGATTCTTATTTTCTTTTGAATAAATAATATTAGATAAAAGTGAATCATCTTTTAAATTAGCTTTAGCAATAGTTTCTAAATCTCTAGTGTAGAAATCCATTTGACAAAAAGAACTTTCATTAGGATCTTCTTCCTCATTAGATTTAAATAACTTTAAATAAAAAGATTTTTTTAATATCTTTTCATCTAAACCATCAATACCTAATTCTTTTAATATTAAAGAAGTAATTTTTTTAATGTTTTCTACATTATAGTATTCACAAGATTTTAAATCTATTTCAATATTTTCATTAAATTTCTTTATTTCATATTCAATGTCATCATAGTTTTTTGAAATAATATTTTTAAGAAGAATATAGGTAAATTTAGAAATGGTTAAAGATTCTTCTTTATATTTTTTATCTCCATCAATTTTAAAAGCAAAAATAAAAGATTCTCCCCCATCTCCATCAACAAAATCTTCTTTTTCAATATTACCTTTTTCATACAAATAAGTATTTTTAATATCTCCAAATCCAATTTCTATTTCATACTTTTCATCATTGTTTAAAAGTAATGAATCTTCAATTCTGTCATAAGGGACTTTTAAAACATCCTTCGCACTTAGAGATTCCTGATTTTTAAAAGCAATGCTTTTTACTGTAACAGGTGTTAGTAAATTAACCTCTTTCCAAAAATTTAAAATTCTTTTAACTTCATTCATACTAGACCTCCACTATATTTTCTGAACCTCTCACGACTAATACCCTAACAAGTGCTAGAATCGCGAGTGTTCTGGCATAATTCATAAAATTTGCCTGTCCAAAAAATCTAAGTACATCTTTCTTTTCTGTTTTCCCCTCAATGATTCTCTCACTTATATTTTTTTCTATTGGTTTTTAATGGTAAACTTTCACAAGCTATTAATGTTAAGAGAAAAGATAAAATTATAAGTATTTTCTTCATATCTGCCCTCCTAAAAATATTATAATTTATTATACCATATTATAATATCTTATAATCATAATTTTTACTTAATAGCAAGACATAATATTTTATTTATATATAACTTGACTTTCAAAATATTTTACTATATAATAGACTTAGATATAGTAGCTTAGAAATAGAGGTGAAGAATATGGAAACTTATAGAAACTATAATAGAGAGGATTTCAATAAAATTCTTTCAGCTAAAATTACAAGAAAATTACTTAGAACAGCTACTGTACTAGCTGCTTTAGGTATATTAAACAAAACATTTTAAATTATAAAAAAATAATGGTGTTGAGAGTTTTCAACACCATTTTATTTTTTTATTTAGTTTTTCCTATATTTGCCAAAATACCGTTTACAAATTCATAAGACTTTTCATTACCATATTCTTTAGCTAACTCAACAGTTTCGTTAGCAACAACTTCAATAGGAGTATTTGCCTTCAAAAACTCATAAGTTGCTATGATTAATAAAGTTCTTTCTACAAGTCCTATTCTTTCATAAGCCCAATTTTGAGTATTAGCTTTGATAGTATCTTTGATATTATCGTAGTTTTCACTTATTCCTTTAACAGAAGTTTGTAAAAACTTTAATTGACTTTCACTTAAAGTTGAAACAAAATCTTCATTGTTAGATAAGTAAATATCAAAAGCTTTTTCTAATTCCTCAGAAGTTGATTCAGTTGCTTCAACTCCAAAAACTATTTTAAAAAGTTCTTCTCTTACAAGTCTTATTCCAGCTTTTTTTTTCTTAGTTTCTTCTCCAAAAATTTCTTTCATTTGATTAATCCTCTTTTAATCTATTTATAATCGTTTTTTTCATCTTTTTTGTAAATGAAGAATCTCCTAGCTTATAACCTATAAAAGCAAATGCAAAGATTACAATAGCTTTTAATATACCATAATTGACTACAGTTAGCCCAACTATGAAGCCTAAAATAGACCCGTAGACTTTTCTCCAATTATTAATAATCTTTTCTAGTAAAACTTCTAAAATATTATCTGGCAACATTAATTATTCACCTCTACATTATCTCCCTCAACATTTACAGCAGGGACTTCATTAGAAGCTTCGTCATTTGTTTTTTCTTTTTCTCTTGCTTCAATTTTTGCTATATTAACTACAACTTTATTAACATCTACCCCTAGATTTTGCATTAAGTCTGTTTTTATTAAATTTTGAAGATATGAAATCTTATTAGCTATATTCATTTTAGCTAATAGTTCACATTTTATATTAATAAAAAACTTGTTACCTTTTAGTTCACTAACTGTTTTTATTCCTGTTATATCAGGATCTTTTCTCAATAAATCCATAACATAATTATTGATTGTAGCTTTTGATATTTTTAATAATCCATTTTCAGTTTTTCTTTGATAGTCTTTTTTTCTTTCAAATAAACTAAAGAATTTGATAATGCATATAAAAAGATATAGAGCAGCTATAACTAAAATAATCATCTTATATTGGAAAGATGTTATTGCTTCCACAAAAGGATTATCATATACAATTTGACCTGGTAAAAGTATGTAGTTTAAAGCAACTAGAGATATTAAAAATATTCCTATCCAAGCAAAGAAAAATATTAATTTTTTTAACATAATATATACCACCTATAATTAGTCTTCGTATTCTTCAGTTGTTTCTTCTTCTGTTACTTCTTCTACTTTAATATTTTGAACGTAAACATTAACTTCAACAACTTTTAGTCCACTTAATTTAGATACTTCTTCTAAAACTGCTTTTTGAACTGCTTCAGCAACTTTAGGAATTTGATAACCATATTTTATAACTAAGTAAACTTCTATACTACATTCTACTTCTCCAACTTCAACTTTAACTCCATTAGTAGGTCTTTTTTTACCAAGCATTTTACTAACTTCATCAACAACTCCACCAGCTAGTTTGTAAACACCTTCAACATCTCCTGCTGCTTTTGCTGCTATCGTTTTTACCACTTCATCTGCTATTCTTATATTTCCTAATTCTGACATAAAAAACACCTCCATAGTTCTTCTTAAGCATTAATTTTAAATACTTCTTTAAAAATTAAAACTCTTATATATTTTTATTTTAACATAAAATGAACAGTTTTACAATAGAAAAAAAGAGAACCTTTTTAGTTCTTATTCCAAAAAAGTCCTCTAAATCTTAATTAAATATTACTTTGCATATTCCACTGCTCTTGTTTCTCTTAAAATAGTAACTTTAATTTGTCCTGGATACTGCATAGTATCTTCTATTTTCTTAGCCACTTCTCTTGACATCAGAGTTGCTTCATCGTCACTAACTTTATCAGGATTGATTACTATTCTTAGTTCTCTTCCTGCTTGAATAGCATATGATGATTCTACTCCATCGAAAGAGTTAGCAATTTCTTCAAGATTTTCTAATCTCTTAATGTAGGCAGTTAAAGTTTCTCTTCTAGCTCCAGGTCTTGATGCAGATACAGCATCAGCAGCTTGAACAAGAATAGCTTCAACAGTTTCGAATTCAACTTCATTATGGTGAGCCATTACAGCATTTACAACTTCTTGTTTTTCACCAAATTTCTTTACAAATTCTCCACCAACAATAGCATGTGAAGTTTCTATTTCATTTACTAGAACCTTACCTATGTCATGAAGTAGCCCTCCTCTTTTTGCAAGTTCTACATTAGCTCCTATTTCAGCAGCCATTGTTGAAGCAATTTTTGCAACTTCTATTGAGTGAGTCAATACATTTTGACCGTAGCTTGTTCTATATTTTAATCTACCTAAAGTTTTTATAATTTCAGGATGCATAGATGGTATAGAAAGTTCTATTAAAGCTTCCTCACCAGCAGCAATTATTTCTTTTTCTACTTCTTTTCTACATTTATTTACAATTTCTTCTATCTTACCTGGGTGTATTCTACCATCAGTAATTAATTTTTCTATTGTAAGTCTTGCAATTTCTCTCTTAACTCCATCAAAACATGAAAGTACAACAGCTTCTGGAGTATCATCTATAATAACGTCAACTCCTGTTAGAGCTTCAATTGTTCTTATATTTCTTCCTTCTCTACCAATTATTCTACCCTTCATTTCATCATTAGGTAAGTTGATAACAGATACTGTTGCATCTGCCACATAGTCTGCTGCTGCTTTTCCAATAGCAGTTGATAGAATTTTTTGGCTGATTTTTTCTTTTTCTTCATCAAGTTTAGTTTCAAACTCTCTTATAGTTACAGCCATATCATGAGTAAGTTCTTCTCTTATTTTACGTAGTAAGATTTCTCTTGCTTCTGCTTTACTAAGTTCACTCACTCTTGAAAGTTCTTCTTCTTGTTTAACTTTTAATTCATCAATTTCTTTTCTTTTCGCTTCAAGTTCATTATTAATTTTTTCTAATTCTAAACTTTTGTTTTCAGCTTTTTCAATTTTTCCATCTAAAATTTCTTCTTTTTTTACTATTCTAGCTTCTTTTTGAGCTATTTCATTTTTTAAATTTCTGGCTTCCTTTTCAACCTCTTCTTTTATTTGGTAAGCTTTTTCTTTAGCCTTTAATTCAATTTCTTTAGCTTTAGAACCAGCATCTTTTTCTGCTTCTTCTACAATTTCTTTTGCTTTTAATTTAGCTTTTTCTACTTCATCTTCTAAATCATTTAGCTTTTCAATTTGTCTGTCTATAACAGATTTCTTAAAAAATACTGTAAAGACTAAAGCTAAGGCTAATATAAGTAAGCCTAAAAATATCAATAAATTCATACACTACCCCTTCAGACTACTTTATTTGAAACTTTTTAATGCTTCTTCCTCATTTTTGTATATTTCAAATATTTCGTCTAGACCAATTGTTTCAAAAATAGTTTGGATATGTTTATTAAGATTTACTATCTTAATATCTCCTCCCATTTCTCTAACTGTTTGTAACTTTCCTCTCAAAATTCCCATAGCTAGACTGTTGATATGGATAAGTCCTTTAAAATCAACAATATACTTATTGATATCTTTTTCAATAAGTTTACTAAAAGTCTCTTTTAATTTAGGGGCAACAAAAGCATCTAGTTCTCCGTTAATCTCTATAATTTGTATATCATCTTTCATTCTTTCTAAAATTTCAAAGTTATTTTCCATTTTATACTGCCTCCTTAATCTTTTTCTCTACCTTAATAATAGTACCTTTACTTTTCTTTTCAATTTCAAAAATATCCACTAACTTTCTAGCAATTGATAAACCAAATCCACCGTCTTCTTTACTGTCTAAACTTTCATCAAAACCTCTACCAAAGTCTTCAACAGTTAAGAAAATAGTGTTATTATAATAATTTAGCACTACTTCTATCTCACCTTGACTATCGCTATAAGCATGCTCCACTGCATTAGTAGTTAGCTCATCTACAACTGATAGTAGTTGTATTTCATCTAACTCACTTATATTATGTTCTCTGAGATAAACTCTGATCATAGCTCTAACTGTGGATAAACCCTCTAAAAAAGATGGAATAAATATTTTAATTTTATTTATTTCTTCATCAAAATTGTTCATAGGGCTCACTCCTTTTCTTTTAAGTCAAATATTAACCATTTCTTATTTTGTTTGTCATAGATAAAGATCAAATCAAAATAATAAGTATCTTCGTTCATATTCAGAGCTAATATCGAACTAGGATACTCAGTTGTATAAGATGGCTGAGACACAAATATATTCAATTTTGTAAAGTCGATATTTTGTAATTTTTCTAAAATATATCTGTTTCTATAACTATCTTTTGTGTTCTCTTTAATGTAAGCAAGATTATTTTCACTTAAATTACTCTTTATCTTGTCTTTAAATAAAATCAATGCTTGTTTTTCATTTTGAGAAAAACCTTTTTGTACATAGTTATTATTAGAGCATGATATTAATAAAAAAACCATTGCAATTAATAATATAATTTTTTTCATAATAGACACCTCTACCTTTTTTATCATATCACATAAAAATAATTAAATCAAGACTTGATATTAAACAATGTGTGTCCTCTTTTAACAACTTCCTCTTCTGAAACCTCTGAAAGATTAAACCATACATATTCTTTATCTGCCTTAAACCATGTAAATTGTCTCTTAGCATAATGTCTTGAATTTAATTTAATTTTATAGCTTGCTTCTTCAAGACTACTAAGTCCATTAAAATAATCTATAAGTTCATTATAGCCAATTATATTTAAACTATATAATTTTTCACCATATATCTTGTAAAGTTTTTCTACCTCTTCAACTAAGCCTTCTTCAAACATTATATCAACTCTTTTATTAATTCTATCATAGAGTTCTTCTCTGTTTCTTTCCAAGGCTATCTTTAAAAAGTTAAAATTATTGTTCTTAATATTCTTTTTTGAAAGCTCTGAAAATTTTTTATTAGTCAACATAAAAACTTCAACAACTCTTTCAAGTCTAACTCTATTGTTAGGGTGAATTTCTTTTGTTGCTTCCTCATCATATTTTAAAGCTAATTCAAGTAAAGTTTGATTGTCTAAACTTGCTAAATATTCTCTAGTTTTTTTATCTGCTTCTGGTAAAACAGATAGTCCATTAGTCACTGAATTTATATATAGTCCTGTCCCTCCAACCAACATGAAGTTCTTTTCAGGATTTTGATTTAATATCTTATTTACATCTTTTTCAAAATTCCCAACACTGTATTTTGCTATTGGCTCAACTATATCTATTAAATGATGTTCTACTCCTTGCTTTTCTTTTTCACTTATCTTAGCAGTTCCAATATTTAAGCCTTTATAGACTTGAGCAGAGTCAGAAGAAATTATCTCAGCATTCAATAATTTTGCTAAATCTATTGAGATTTTAGTCTTTCCAACCCCAGTAGGTCCTGCTATGACTATAGCCTTATTCAAAATACTCAAACTCTACATCTGCTATTTTTACTGTATCTCCATCTTGTACACCAAATTCTTGTAGAGCTTCCTCCAATCCTAAATTTCTCATCATATGTAAGAAAGTAATAAGTGATTCATCATCCATACCTATTACATATTTTGCTAAAACATCATCTACTATTCTTCCACCAACAACTATTGCATCTTCCTCATCTCTTGTGATTTCGAAGTCTTCTTTTTCTATCTTCAATTCTTTTAATAATTTTGTAATATCTACTTCTTCTTCTAAAGGTTCTCTTTCAATTTTAGATAACATATCATATGTTTTATATAAAATTTCTTTTAAACCTTCATTTAAAAGCACTGATACAGGATAGATTTCAATTCCTTTTTCTGCTAAATAGCTTTTAAATTTTTCAAATTTTTCCATATCCCAAATTAAATCCATTTTATTAGCAATAACTATTTGCTTTTTATTTGCTAATTTTTCACTGAATTTTCTTAATTCTTCATTGATTTTTTCAAAATCTTCAATACAATCTCTACCTTCTATCTCAGCAGCATCAACTATATGATAAATCATTTTACATCTTTCAATATGTCTTAAGAATTTATCTCCTAGTCCTACACCTTCATGAGCACCTTCAATAAGCCCTGGTATATCTGCTATAACAAAAGATTTTCCTTCTTCTAGTCTAACAACTCCAAGTTTTGGCTCAAGAGTTGTAAAGTGGTAGCTTCCTACCTTAGAATTTGCAGCTGAAACCTTATTTATAAAGCTTGATTTTCCAACTGATGGATATCCAACAAGAGCCACATCAGCTAAAAGTTTTAATTCTAGCTTAACTTTTATCTCTGCTCCTTCTCCACCTTTTTCTGCAATCTTTGGAGCTTTTCTTACAGAGTTTTTAAAGTGTACATTTCCATATCCACCTTTTCCACCTTTTAGTAAAACTCTTTGCTCACCATTTACATTCATATCAAGAATTAATTTTCCTGTTGTGAAGTCTCTAACTTGTGTACCAACTGGAACTTTAATAATTAAATCTTCACCTTTTTTTCCATACATTTGTTTCTTTTGTCCATTTTCTCCATTTTGAGCTTTAAATAATTTTTTAAATTTAAAGTCAATAAGAGTGTTGATATTAGAATCAGCTACGAAGACTACATCTCCACCTTTTCCTCCATCTCCACCATCTGGACCTCCAAATTGAATAAATTTTTCTCTTCTAAAAGCTGCTGAACCGTCTCCACCATTCCCAGCTTTAACTGTTATAATAACTTCATCTATAAACATTATTTACCTCACTTTTTTACACTCCATTAGTCATAAAATAAAAATAAGCGAATTACATTCCAGATTTTAAGATAAAAATTAAATAGAATGAGCCGAGCAAATCTTGACTTGTTTGAAGCTGACTTGTCAGCAAGTTTGTCAAATTTGCAGCGAATTCTTAATTTTTATCTGTTAAAAAATCTGGCTAGTAATGAGCTATTTTTATTGATTTTATTTTTTCATTCTTTTTATTATACCAAATTTTTTATACATCTGCTATTTTATTTTTCAACAAACTTCAATTCTGATGACAATAGATTATCATTTTCATAATTAAGAATCAAATGAAAAAAAGGAGCATCTTTTTCTAACAACTCTAAAAAAATTCTGTCCCCCTCCCAAAGATTTAACTTATATATCTCAGATTTATCTATCCATTTTAAATCTCCCTCTGAACATTCTTGGATTTCTCCAGAAAAATTTTTAGAAGTATATAAGTACATATCTAGTGGCTCATCATCATTATAGTTAAAAATTACTATGCCTCTATGAACATAATCTATTAAATCTAGTCCTGTTTCTTCTTTTACTTCTCTTATTAGACATTGCTCAGGAGTTTCTCCCTTTTCTAATTTTCCTCCCACTCCTAACCATTTATTTTTATTTATATCATTTTCTTTTTTTGTTCTATGTAACATAAGATATTTATTTTCTTTTTCTAAATAACATAGAGTTGTTATCATATATTTCCTCCCTTACAAAATATTTCAAATTCTTCCTGCCAATTATTAGAAATATGCTCAAAGTAAAATTCAAAAGTTTTTTCTAAATTTTCTTCAACAAATTTTATAATTTCATCGTAGTTATTATTTGCTTGAGCCTCATTTAAACTATTGTAATATTCTAATCTATCTTCATTTTTTATTATACAAATAGGATACCCTGCTTTCATAAGTTCAAAATTCATTACCAATCTACCTGTTCTTCCATTTCCATCAGAAAAAGGATGTATTTTTTCAAAATTAGCATGAAATTTAGCTATCTTTTCAATAGCATTTTCAGTTGAAGAAAAATAATCTTTTAAAATTTTTTCTAAATCTTCTTCCACAAAAATAGGATCAGATGTTTCAAAACTTGAACCCACTATCTTGTTTTTAAATTTTTTAAATTGCCCAGCAATCTCAGGATCAACTGGTCCCAAAATAAGACTATGAAATTCTTTAATAAGTCTAAGAGATAAAACTTCATTTTCTTTAATTATATTATTTAAAAAGTTAATAGCATATTCTTGTCCTTTTACTTCAAGATGATCTTTTAAAGGTTTCCCTTTTACAGTTACCCCATATTCTAATATAACTTCTGTTTCTTGTCTTGTAAGTGAGTTTCCTTCAATAGCATTAGTATTATATATGAAATCATTTCTTAAAGTATTTTCAATTCTAGAAAGTATAGATTTTTGAATAGGTCTTTTTGAGTTTAAAAAACTTTTATAAAGTTCTATTTTTTTCATTTCCCTTCTCCTTTTTAAATATTTTCTACATTATATTATATTACATATTGTAAAAAAAGTCATATGTATATACATATGATTAACAGCTAGCTTATAGTATGCTATAATTAGTTACTTTCTACACTAAAAAGGAGATATATTATGTTGAATAGATTTTTTTACTCTATTATTGGCTTTGTTTTGTTGGGGCTTTGTGGATGTTCAGCCTTAACTGGCTATACCTATGAGGAATATGACAAGAAAACAGAGAATATAAGATTGGTATTTGAAACTCCTAAAAAGGAGATATATTTGTTGGGAAACTATGCTGATTATATTTTTAAAGATAAAAGATTATTTCTATTTTTGGATATCATAAGTGCTAAAGGTTTCTACACTGATGATAGAATTATTATGACAGTGAATAGCTCAAGTAATGTAAAATTAGAAATACCTTCTACTTTTATAATATATAAGTTTGCTGGTACTCAAGAAAAACAAAAAATAGAAGTAGCTAGTATAAGAAAGAATTTAGAAAATTCTAAAATAGAATACTCTATCAATGAAAACAATGAGAAATGGATTTTCACTTTAAAAAATCCTATGAAATTATCTGGAGGGCTTGTAAAATTAGAAAATCATGATCAACTATTGTCGGAAGCAAAAGATAAATTAGTAAATGTAAAAATAGAAGCTAAATACAAGCTTAGACACCCTGTTGCTCAAGGTATGGAAGAAGCCTTATTTTTCTTTTTAACTCCAGTTATAGTTCCAATAGGAATGGTTATATGGGGTTGGAACAGCCTTACAAAATAAATAAAATAAAAATTTTAGGAAGTGGAAAAGTGGAAAATATTTTACTAGAAGCATTGAAAACAAGTAGTATAGATTTTAATATAGATTCAGATGAGAAATATCAATATGAGTTAATAGCCAATGGAGAAGAAAAGATTGTTACAAGACTTAGAAAATACTTTGAGGATTGTGACGAATTTGTAATCTCTGTTGCTTTCATAACTATGGGAGGTATTTCTCTTTTTTTGGAAGAATTAAAAAATCTTGAAAATAAAGGAATAAAAGGAAAAATTTTAACGGGAGATTATTTGACTTTCACAGAGCCAAAAGCCTTAAAGAAGCTCCTATCGTACAAGAATATAGATTTAAAGGTTGCAACTAATAGAAAACATCATACTAAGGCATATTTTTTTAGAAAGGGAAATATTTGGACTTTAATTGTAGGAAGTAGTAACCTAACTCAAGGAGCTTTGACTGTTAATTTTGAATGGAATATAAAGGTAAATTCTCTTGAGAATGGAAAGATAGTTAAATCCGTTTTAGAAACTTTTAATAAAGAATTTGATAGTTTAAAAACTCTCACAGAAGAAGATATAGAAAATTATCAGAAAAGATATGAACAACTTAAAAAGTTAATTGAAGCTAATAATCAAAATATAGATTTGAATGAAATTAAGCCTAATTCTATGCAAGTACAAGCCTTAAAAAATTTGGAAGAAACAAGAACAGAAAACGATAGAGCCTTGCTTATCAGTGCAACAGGAACAGGTAAAACCTATCTTTCAGCCTTTGATGTGAAACAAGCTAAGGCAAAGAAAATACTTTTTGTAGCACATAGAAAAGTTATTTTAGAAAGATCTAAAATCAGTTATCAAAGAATTTTAAAGGATAAAAAGTTAGAAATTTTTGATTCTAATTTTCAAATAAATGATAAAGATGAAGTAGTTTTTGCTATGGTACAAACTTTAAATAAGGAGAAAAATTTGAATATTTTTCCAAAAGACTACTTTGACTACATCATTATAGATGAAGTTCATCATGGAGGAGCTAAGACTTATCAAAGTATTTTTGAGTACTTTAAACCTAAGTTTCTATTGGGTATAACTGCAACTCCTGAAAGAACAGATGATTTTAATATATATCAACTCTTTAATTACAATGTCGCCTACGAAATTCGTTTGCAAGATGCTATGAAAGAAGAACTATTATGTCCTTTCCATTATTTTGGAATTTCAGATATTGTAATTGATGGTGAAAGTATAGATGAAAAAACATCTATAAAAAATCTTACTTCTGATGAAAGAGTGAGACATATTTTAGAGAAAAGTAAGTATTACTCATATAGTGGAGAGAAATTACATTGTCTAGTTTTTGTTTCAAAGGTTGAAGAAGCTAAAATATTAGTTGAGAAATTTTTAGAACAAGGTGTAAAAGCCCTTGCTTTAAGTTCTGAGAATTCTGATAATGAAAGAGAAGAAGCTATAAGGAAGCTAGAAAAAGGAGAAATAGAGTATATCATATCTGTAGATATATTCAATGAGGGAGTAGATATTCCTTGTGTCAATCAAGTGATACTTTTAAGACCTACCACTTCTGCAATAGTATATATTCAACAGTTAGGTAGAGGTTTAAGAAAGCATAAAAATAAAGCCTATACTGTAGTTTTAGATTTTATTGGTAACTATGAGAAAAACTTCTTAATACCAATAGCAATATCTCAAAATAATAGCTATGACAAAGATTTCATGAAAAGATTTCTTATGAATGCCACAGACTTTCTAGCTGGAGAAAGCTCTATAAGTTTTGATGAGATTTCAAAGGAAAGAATTTTTGAAAATATCAACAAAGTTAATTTTTCTAATAGAAAACTTATAGAAGAAGACTTTAAATTACTTGAAAGTCAATTAGGTAGAATTCCCTATCTCTATGATTTCTATATAAAGAATATGTTGTCGCCCACTGTGATTTTAAAGTACAAGAAAGATTATGATGAAGTCTTAAAAAATATAGCACCTAGATATAGAGCAGGTTCATTAAATAGCATTGAAAAGAAATTCTTGATATTTCTATCAACCTTCTTTACCCCTGCAAAAAGAGTACATGAGATGTTGATATTAAAAGAATTATTTGTTAAAGAAAAATTAAATATAGTAGATATTGAAGCCATATTGAAAGATAAATATTCTTTAATCAATCAAGAGAATAATATAAAAAATGCTTTTGAACATCTATCTAAAGAAATATTTATTACTCTATCTACAACAAAGTCTTTTGAGCCTGTGCTATATAGAAAAGATGATTACTATTTCTTAGATGAGAATTTTAAAAACTCATATATTAATAACTTATATTTTAAAATTTTAATAGATGATTTAATAAAATATAATCTAGCTTTTGCTGAAAATAACTACAATAATTTTGTAAAAGAAAGCATAAAACTTTTTGGAGAATATACTAAGCAAGAAGCATTTTGGTATCTTAACTTAAATTTCAATAATGGTTTCCAAGTTAGTGGTTACACTCCTTTTGAAAATGAAAGAAAACTTTTAATTTTCATCACTATGGATAATTTATCTGAAAGAGCTGACTATTCAAATGAGTTCTATGACAGTCAAACTTTCAGTTGGTTTTCAAAATCTAGCCGTTACCTTAAAAAAGATAATAAACTGACTATTGAAGGTAAGATTGCTGAAAATTTCTATGAGATAAATGTTTTTGTAAAGAAAAATAATGGAGAAAACTTCTATTATTTAGGTGATGTTGAGAAGGTTTTATCTGCTAAAGAAATAAAGGATAGTCAAGGGAAATCTATGGTTAAATATATTTTTAAGTTAAAGAAAGATGTCAAAAAAGAATTGTTAGACTACTTCAATATGTAAAAATATTTGACAGAATAACAAATAAAATTCTATAATGTAGAAAATAAGTAAATTTTTTTAACAATAAATTTAAAAAGGAGATGTTTAAGATGAAAAGAGTTATTAACACAACAAATGCACCAGCTGCACTAGGACCTTATTCTCAAGCTATCGAAGCAAATGGAGTTTTATATGTTTCAGGACAAATTCCTTTTGTTCCAGCTACAATGACATTAGTTTCTGAAGATGTTGAAGAACAAACAAAACAATCTTTAGAAAATATAGGAGCTATCTTAAAAGAAGCTGGATATGATTTTAAAGATGTTGTTAGTGCAACAGTTTATATCAAAGATATGAACGATTTCACTAAAATAAATGGAGTTTACGACAAATATTTAGGTGAAGTTAAACCTGCAAGAGCTTGTGTTGAAGTTGCTAGATTACCAAAAGATGTTAAAGTTGAAATTGGAGTTATAGCTGTTAAATAGAATTATTATATAATATCTAAAGAGTGAGTAGGACAATAGTCTGAAAACTCTTTTTTTCATTGACAATTATATTCTAATATAGTACCATAAAGGCAAGAAACAAATAGGTGCTTATTGGCTTAATAAAGGAAGTTGGGTGAGAATCCCACACAGCAAATGCTACTGTATGGTGGACGAAATTACAATAACCACTGGGAAACTGGGAAGGTGTAAAAGTAGGTTGAAACTAAGTCAGGAGACTTACCATTATTAATATTTTATTCTGATTAGGCATCTTCTGTTTCCTAATCTTTTTTATTTTGTACACAAAACATTACATATTTAAGAGGAGGAAGTATGAAGAAAAAATTTATGTTATTGGCTTTAATTGTATTAGGAAGTGTGAGTGCTTTTGCAGAAGAAACTCCTGTTTTGGAGCTTAAACAAACAGTTGTAACTTCTGATAGTTTTGGAACTTCTGTTCGTGAAACAACTAAAAATATGACAGTTGTAAATGCAAAAGAAATTAAAGAAAAAGGTGCAAAAACTATTGCTGATGCACTTAGAGGAGTACCTGGAGTTGTTGTCAGAGAAATGGACGGTTCTTCTCCAACAATAGATTTAAGAGGTTCAGGAGCAACAGCACAATTTAATACTGTTATTTTGTTAGATGGTATACCTGTAAGTGGACTTGCAGGATTTAATTTGAATTCTGTTCCAGTTGAAGAAATTTCAAAAATAGAAGTTCTTCAAGGAGCAGGAGCAGTTATGTATGGAGATGGAGCTATTGGTGGAGTAGTAAATATAATCACTAAAGCACCAACAAACAAAACTGTATATGGTGGAGCAGGATTAGAAGTAGGTTCTTGGAGAACTTTAAGAGAAAATGTTCATTTAGGTGGAAAAGTAGGAGATAAACTTCTATTAAATGCTTCTTATTCAGGAAGTACATCTAAAGATTATAGAGATAGAAGTCCTCAATATGAAAATAAGAAAGATAAAACAGATAGTCTTTGGTTAAGAGGAAAATATTTATTAGATAATGGAAGTATTGCAATCAACTATAATCATAGTGAAGATAAAGATTACTATACAGGTTCTTTAAGCAAAGAACAATTTGATAAGAACCCAAGACAAGTAGGTTCTTGGAGTGGTTATACTTATGGTATAAATGATATTGTCAACGCTAAATACAATCAAAAAATAAATGATAAAATTGATATTTTCCTAACAGCTGGATACTATCATAATAAAGATAAATTCCAAAACAATTCAACTTCTGAATATTTCTTAAGACCAGAAGTTAAATACACTTATGCAAAAGATAGTTATGTTACATTGGGACTTGACTATAGAGATGGAAAAAGAGATTTTAAAGATGATGTCTTTGTTAATGGAGTAAGTCAAAAAGCACCTGATGATAAAAGAGAATCATTTGCGGGTTATATCACAAATAAATCAACTTTTGGTAAGTGGCAATTTACTCAAGGTTATCGTAGAGAAAAAGTTAAATATGAATATAGTTCAAAAGTTTATAATCCTATGACTTGGCAATTAAGTGAAATAAAACCTCAGTCAGCTGACTATGCAAGCAATGATAGCTTTGAATTTGGAGTAAACTACTTATATTCTGATACAGGAAATGTTTTCTTTAACTATACAAGAGCTTTAAGAACTCCAACAATACAAGATGCTGGAGCTTGGTATGGACCTGTAAAAACTCAAAAGAATGATATCTTTGAAATAGGACTAAGAGACGCTTACAAGAATACTTCTGTGGCAACTTCTGTATTCTACATAAATTCTAAAAATGAAATTTATTATGATAAGACTAACCCATTCAGTTCTAATAACCAAAACTTTGATGGAAAAGTTAGAAGAATTGGAGCACAATTATCAATGGCACACTATTTTGATAATTTAACATTGAGAGAAAGAGTTTCATACATAGTACCAAAGGTAACAAGTGGAACTTACGATGGAAAAGAATTTGCAGGAGTATCAAGATGGACAGTAAATGCAGGAGCAACTTACAAGTTCGCAAAAGGACTTACTGCTAATGTAGATGCTTATTATCAAAGTAATTCCTATGCAGAAGATGATTTTGATAATTACTTCTCAAAAGGAAATAATTATATAACAGTTGATGCTAACTTATCTTATGCTTTTGAAAATGGAATTGAGCTTTATACAGGAGTTAGCAATCTATTTGATAAAAAATATGCAGATGCTGTAACTTCAACTAGAAGTTCTTGGGGAGCTGGACCAAGAAAGGTTTACTACCCTGCTAATGGAAGAAGTGTATATGCAGGTATTAAATATACATTCTAAAATAATATAGATTATTTATTGGCTACTTGCCAGCCATTAGTGTTTCAAGAGCTCCACAAAGGCTCTTTCAACAATAATGGACGTCGCAGTAGCCTATATTTATAAAGGAGAAGAAAATTGAAAAAATTATTTTTATTTCTAATTTTGCTATTCTCTTTTACTATTGTAAATGCTAAGGGAGCACAAGCTAAAAAATATAATCGTATTGTTAGTTTGAATTTAAGTACAGATGAAATGCTATTGGGACTTGTCTCTGAAAATAGGATAGCGGGTTTAAGTGGAAAAATTAATGAAGATAAAGAAATTTCCAATATTGTAAACAGAGCTAAAAAATTTACAAAGGTTGAAGCTAACGAAGAAGTTTTGATATCTTTAGAACCTGATTTGATTATTACAGCTGATTGGTTGTCAAAAAAAACAAATCATCTTTCAGAACTAACAGGTGCAAAAGTATATATCTATAAGACAGCCAATAGTTATGAAGAACAAAAAAAGTTAATCAGAGACTTAGCAATCTTAGTGGAAGAAAAAGAAAATGGCGAAAAATTAATAGCAAATATGGATAATAGGCTAAAAGCTTTACAAAATAAGATAGCTAAAAAATATAAGGGACCAAAACCTAGAATTCTTATGTATACTACATTTGGTTCAACAAGTGGTAAAAATACAACTTTTGATGACATGGTGAGATTGATAAATGGGATCAATGTCATATCTGAAGCAGGAATTAATAAGTATCAAGATATTTCAAAGGAAAAGATAATAGAATTAAATCCTGATATTATTATAGTTCCCATAGCTAAAAAATATGATAATGTGGCTAAAGTTTCAAAATTATTTTTTGAAGATCCTAGCTTAAAAAATGTAAAAGCTGTAAAGAATAAGAAAGTTTACTTTGTACAATATAAAGATATCTCAGCAACTTCTCAATATATGATAGATAATATTGAAAACTTAGCAAAAGTTGTATATCAATTCAAGGAGTGATAATGAAATATAGAATTAATTTCAATCTTTTTCTATTTTTTCTTTTAATAGGAATAATAATTTTCTCTCTTTTTTATGGAGCAGTCAGAGTTCCAATTTCTGATGTTATAAAAATATTATTAAATAAAACAGGACTATTTAATTTAGAAATAACTAAGAAAAGCTATGTTCCAATAGTATTTTTTGTTAGATTTCCAAGAATTATGGTTGCTGTTATAGTTGGAGGGGCTTTAGCATTGTGTGGTTGCACAATGCAAAGCCTTTTAAAAAATCCAATAGTTGACAGTGGTATTATTGGTATATCAAGTGGAGCAAGTTTAGGAGCTGTTATAGCAATTTCATTAGGTTTCACTGCAACAAATATCTTTGCAATGCCTTTATTTTCAGGAGCTTTTGCCCTAATAATATCAGCTATTATCTATAAGATTTCCACTCTGAGAGGAAGAACTGATAACTTACTTTTAATTTTATCAGGAATAGCTATAGGTAGTTTTGTAGGAGCAATCACTTCTGTTATTTTAACGAGCCTTGCAGAAACAGAGATGAAAGAATATATCTTTTGGGCGATGGGAAGCTTGAATGGTAGAAGATGGGAACATTTTCTTTTTGGTCTGATACCTATTGCAATTTTATCTCCTATTTTATTTTACTATGGAAAAGAATTAAATATTCTGTTGTTAGGAGATGAAGAAGCTAAATCTTTAGGAATAAATATCAAAAAAATAAGAGCTAAAATTTTAATTATCATAGCCTTACTGACAGCTATATCAGTTTGTATCAGTGGAAATATAACTTTTGTAGGTTTGATAGTTCCACATATTTTAAGAAAAATAATAGGTTCAGATAATAGAAAGCTATTAAAATCTTCATTTTTAGCAGGAGCTTGTTTCTTAACATTCAGTGACTTACTATCAAGAATAGTATTAGCACCTAAAGAAATAAGTGTGGGAATAGTAACTGCACTTATAGGAGCACCATATTTTATATATTTAATAGTAAAAATTAGAAGAGAGGGGAAAACCCTATGAAAAATGTTTTAGAAGTAAAAAATATATCATATTCTGTTGGAGAAAATAAAATATTAAAAGATATAAGTTTTAAATGTCAGTCAGGAGAAATTATAGGTATAATTGGACCTAATGGTTCTGGAAAAACTACTCTTTTAAAGAGTATAAATGGTATAAATTCAATAAGTAGTGGAGATATTTCTTTCAATAATAAGAGCCTTAAAGAATATAGTGAAAAAGAGTTGGCAAGAGATATTTCTTTCATGAACCAAAACACTAATATTGAGTTTGACTTCCCTTGTATTGATATTGTTGTTTTAGGAAGATATCCTTATTTAGAAAGATTTCAAGAATATTCTAAAAAAGACATTGAGCTTGCAGAAAAATATATGGAACTTACAGATACTTTAAAATTTAGAGATAAATCAATATTGCAACTATCTGGTGGAGAAAGACAAAGAGTGTTATTTGCAAAAATTCTTACACAAGAAAGCCAAGTGATACTTTTAGATGAACCTACTGCTAGTCTTGACATGAGACATGAAGAAGACTTATTAAAGGAAGTTTCAAAAGAAAGGGCTAAGGATAAAATTGTGATATTAGTAATCCATAATTTGAGAACAGCTATTAAATATTGTTCAAGACTGATACTTCTATCTAATGGAAATATTGTAAAAGATGGAAGTGTTGAGGAAGTTATCACAGAAGAAAACTTAAATAATGTCTTTGGAATAAAAACTAAGGTATACTATAATGAAATTTCTAAATCTCTAGATTTTTGTATAATATAGAAAGGAAGACCTATGAAAATATTAGATATAGGAGATAAAATTTTTAAATATAATAAAAGTGTTATTATAAAATTCATAGGAAAGAGAGCAGTTTTAAGTACAGGGGTTATAAATGGAGGATATAGTGAGAATTTAACTTCTGTCTTTAATCATGATGCAAAAACAGCACCTGGAATGGGTTGCCAATTAAAAGCAGCTACTTATAAAGAACATATGGAAATAATTTCACAGGAAATGGGATTAGATCCTAAATATACTACTGGCATAGCAACAGCTGCTGATATGGAAAATATGTGCATAGTGGTAGAAAAATTTAAGGATTTATCTGTGACAGCTCTTGTAACAGCTGGAATAGAAACAAATGGTGGGCGTGTTGGAGATAAAGCCTCTTATACAGAAGACAATGGGAAAATTGAAAAAATAAATCATGGAACTATAAATATTATTGTTTCAATTAATGCAAACCTAGCTCCTAGAACCTTAACAAGAGCCTTAGTAACAATAACTGAAGCAAAAACAGCTGCGATACAAGAATTATTAGAAGGTAGTAAATATTCTCATGGTATAGCTACGGGCTCTGGAACAGATGGAACAATAGTTTATGCAAATTTAGAAAGTGAAAATATTTATAGTGATGCAGGAAAACATTCAAAATTAGGAGAACTTCTTGGAAAATCTGTAAAAAAAGCAGTAAAAGGAGCGCTTGCCAAACAATCAGGATTAACACCTCAAAAACAAAAATCAGTTTTTAGAAGATTTAAAAGATATGGTTTAAATGCCGAAAAAATATGGAATAAATATATTGAAATTAAACCTGAAATGTCAAATAAAAAATTAGAATATATTGAATTTATTGAAAAAATAGAAAAAGACGAAAAATTAGTTGCATTAACTTCTCTATATATACATCTTATGGATCAATTTGATTGGGAACTTCTTTCACAAAAAATTGTTGAAGAAGAATGTTTGAATATTTTAAGACAGATTGTTAGTTTACTTGAATTTGATTTTAAAGAAATTGAAAATAAATATACAAAAAAAGAAAATGAGGATTTTTTAGAATATTTGACAGAGAATTTTATTTTTATGTTAGCAAAATTTGTTGAAGCGAAATGGAGAGAATAATGTTTAAAATAATTTTTATTAATTCAATGTTTGATAATATCTATACAATAAATAAAGTTTCTCATACAATATCAAATGAATATAAAAATCAATTTGAATTTAGCTATTATAAAGCAGCAGAGATTGACTTTTCCTATCAAAAATATGAAGAGCTAATAAAAGATATAGAAAAT
>ERZ772999.166-NODE-166-length-42547-cov-8.243222_pt1 | contig 42547 bp, 45 predicted proteins | sample MGYA00511467_ERZ772999 | MGnify/ENA primary metagenome ERZ772999 (study PRJEB29015, sample SAMEA2738064) | human oral metagenome | biome: human oral; feature: human-associated habitat; material: saliva | place: China | collected 2218 ... | reverse complement strand
GTCATACGTTTTATAGATATGTTCTGCTACCTTTTCGTAATCAGCTTTGTTATATTTTTCATGTTCAAAAATATCTATATTTTTCATCTCAACCTCCTTTCCTTAATGTGGTGTGAAAATTATCATTAGTCCCACACAATTTCTAATTTTTATTTATCTACTTTAGCTTTTTTAGTAATTCTACAAAAGGTACTTTATCCTCAACAAATTCAAGTTTGTTTCAGTCGATATTTATAATATTATACCATCTTTCAGCCCAGTTTTATAGGTCTAACTCGTTCCTCTTTATCTGTGTTAGTCTTCTATTTTCTTGCGTAAAGTTTCAAAGTAACTTCTAGTTAAGTATCAAAACTAGAACTTAGATTAAGAATTTACTAAAAAAGGTGTTTTGACTATAAAGTCAAAACACCTAATTCGTCCCTTATACAGCTTTTCTTGTTAGTTTTGCTAAAAAGATTTCTTTTCGTGTAGGATTTAATACAATTAAGTTTACTAAGAATAACCCTACTAACCAAGCTAACGCTACACCAATCGTTTCAACATTTAATTCAAAACTTTCTTTTGTAAAGAAGTCTACATAAACTCCCATAAATGTATAATGAGCAATTTTTGAAATATTCTCATTTAACCCAGAGAACAATGGTAAGAATGAAATAGCCATCATCGGTACTAAACCATTCACTTGTGCTTGTGATTGAGTATTAGAAAGAGAAGCAACTAATAAGTTTAATAAAATAACACATAGCCCTACAACAATCGCTACTACAAAATATGCTCCCCAATGTTTCCCAAAGTCTGCATCAACAATCATTGGAAAACTTACAATCGTTACCAGACCAATAATGACTGGATAAAATAGTGCAGATAATAAATATTCTCCATTTCTAACACCACTGAGTAATAAAGATTTCAAGTTTTTCTTTTCCTTATCTTCTGCAATTGTTAAAGAAGTTAAACTTCCTAGTGAGACTGAAAATGCTAATGATAAACACATGAATACCATATATGAAGAATGTAGTCCATCCGCATTCATAAATTGATTATATAAAACTAATAATCCATACGGTAATAAAATAGTTGCTAATAAAGTGCTGTTACTTAATAATACTTGTGTGCGTAGCCAAATTAAGGCAGATAATCGTTTAATCATTTAATTTCTCTCCTGTCAATTGAATAAATATTTCTTCTAAAGTTGGTTCACATGAGTGAATCGCCACAACTTGTGTTAAATCTGTTTGTCCTAATTCTTCAAATGTAATTTCTGTTTGTGTTTCATCTACGAATGTTAATTGAACTTTTTTCTCGTGATTATATTTTTGAATAATCGAAGAAGGTGTGCCGTATTCAATTAAATGTCCTCGATTCAATAAACTTAAACGGTCACATAATAATGTTGCTTCGTTCATATCATGCGTTGTTAAGAAAATTGTTGTTCCTTCTTCTTTCAGATCTAATAATAATTCATGGATTTTCTTAGAAGTGGTTGGATCTAATCCGCTTGTTGGCTCATCTAAAAATAATACTTGTGGCTTATTAATTAAAGCTCTTGCTAGAAACATTCGTTGTTTCATTCCTGTCGATAATTTCTCTGCTGCTAAGTTTTTACTATCGTATAAATCGACTTGTTTTAACACTTCATCTACTCGTGAATTTGGTTTCCCATATAATTTTGCATAAGCTTGTAAATTTTTATACAGGCTTAGCTTTTCATAAAACCCACTCGTGTCACTCACTAATCCGATTTGTTCTAAATCTGCTGGAGTTAATTTCTCAGATACTTTTCCTAACAATTCTGTTTGCCCGCTATCGGCATTTAATTGTCCCGTTAAAATTTTAATCATCGTTGTTTTCCCTGAACCAGACGGCCCTAAGAATCCAAAAATTTCTCCTTTCTTCACTTCAAAAGAAATCTCTTCCAAAGCTATTTTTTGATTAAATTTTTTTGTAACATTTTTTACGATAATCATTTTTATCCCCTCTTTACTCATTTCCTAACTGATGAATTCATTATAGGATAAATTTCTTGTTCTCAGTAGTGCCTTGAGTCACTACATACCATGACTTTAGTCACGACTTCTCATGCCAATCGTCACGACAAAAAAGCATACCGAAATCGGTATGCCTTTCCTATTAGTTATTAAACTTTTTTACCACAATACGCCTCTATACGCCATTATAACCAATACTGCATACAGTAATTCAAACCCTATAAAAAGTTTTTTATTTTTTACACACATCGCTACATATTCACGAATAAAAGCTGATGGAATATAATAACTCGCAGTGGAGCAACCTAGACCATCTCCTTGCATTCCAATTTGACGTGCATAAGTACTCGTACGAAATACATGATAGTCATTTGTTACAAATAAAAATCGTGGATTTTCAATAAATTGCTCGCCTAACCCTTTAGAAAACAATAAATTTTCGTAAGTTGTTGTAGATTTTTCTTCTAATAAAATAGCTCCTTTTGGCACATCTGTATTTTCCACTAAATAGTTATAAATCGCTTGTGCTTCAGATATTTTTTCATCACTACCTTGTCCACCACTTGCAATAAGTCGAATATGAGGATTTTTTGATTGATGAAATGCTTGTACAGCCTTATCAATTCTCTTTTTTAAAAGAGGCGTAACTCTTTCCCCATCTAATAATCCGGCACCATGAATAATAATAAAATCATAATGCTGTTTCTTCGGCACCCATAAATAGACAAATGAGTACATCATAAATCCTACAAATGCAAATCCAAAAATAATATAAGAATAAATGATAAATATAAATAGTATATTAATCCACGGATTATAAATGAAAAAATTATTTGTAACTAGCCCAACTCGAATCCACATAAAAACAAAGAATAATAAAATCACAATCCCCATAATAGGAGAAAGGAGATTCGCTTTAGAAAAACCTTCTTTTTTTAACAAAATAAAGCCATTAACGATTAAAAATAAACCACTCAAAAGAATCAGAACGGGAATGAGTAAAATTCCTACTATCATCACCAAATGAGCATTTTCATACCCAAAGCTGAAAAAGAGATTCGCAATGGATAGATATAAAAACAACACTTCAATGACTAATAAAGCTGGATTCCATAAACTGCGATTATCTTTCCACATAGAAAAAAGTAAGGCAATTAATACGAAAACCGTAACTCCATATAAAAACATACTAGCCTACCTTCTTACTCTGCTAAAATTTTTTCAAAATCAAAAACTTCACCTTTTTGTTTATCCCTTAAAATCAAAGCAATTACTATTCCAACAAATGCTGGAACAATCCATCCTAACGATAAGGTTGAGAATGGTAATTGAGTCATCACTGTAGATAATGCCGTTAATTTTAATGTGTCGCCTAATACGGTTAATACGGATACTAAAACTGTTAACCCAACTGTTAACTGCATTCCAACTTTAGAAAGTGGAATAAATTTATTTAAAAGAATTAATACAACCATAATAATCGTAATTGGATATAAAATTAATAGTACTGGTAATGAAAATTTAATTACTGTGTTTAATCCTAAATTAGAAATTCCAAATCCGATTAAAGAGAAAACTGTTGCATATACTTTATAAGAATATTTAGGGAATAATTCCTCAAAGAATTCTCCAGTTGAAACAATTAACCCAACCGTTGTTGTAAAACATGTTAAAATAACCATCGCACCTAAAAATACTTGTCCAAATACTCCAAAAATATCTTTTGAAGCAGCTGCCAAAATATAAGAACCTTTATTAACTGCCTTATCTGCTAATACATCTACTGGCACTGTAAAATGATTTCCTAAATTTGCTAGTCCTAAATATAAAATACTAAATCCTACAGCCGTTACTAAACCTACACCAATAATGGTTTTTGTAAATTCTTCTTTTGAAGAAAAATGGAATTTTTTCAACGTATTTACTGCTACCACACAGAAAGCAACAGAAGCAAGAGCATCTAATGTATTGTATCCTTCAATAAATCCATTTGCAAATGAACCACCATTTTGATAAGCTGTTGCGGCTTCCATTGGTACTACTCCTGCGTATTTAATCGCTCCTAATAATACTAATACTAAAATTAATCCTGCAAATAATGGGGTTAAAATTTTCCCAATACTATTTAAAATCGTAGAACGATGAATCGCAATCCAATATGCTGCAGCAAAATAGAATACTGTATAAATAAATAATGATAAGGTACCTGTAATTCCTATTGAGGCTAAAGCTGATTCAAACGGTTGAATACTAATTGAATACGAAACCGTCGCTGTTCTTGGAATCGCAAAGAATGGTCCAATCGATAAATATAAAATGGCTAAAAATGCTACCGCAAATACTGGATGAACTTTACTTTCTAATTCATGTTTAAAACTTCCATTACTCGTTGCACCTACAATTAATGTAATAATGGGAATACCCACACCTGATAAAATAAATCCTGCAATTGCTGGCCAGAAATACTCACCAGAAAATAATCCTAATGAAGGAGGAAAAATTAAATTCCCTGCTCCAAAAAAGAAACCAAATAATAATAAACCTGTTAACAAGCCCTTCTTCATCTTACACTCTCCTTTTATTTCTTATATATACGAAAGAGCACGTTGTAAAGCAACGTACTCTCCCTACAATAATTGTCTTTTATTGATTATGAAACAAATGAACCATTTGGCATTTCTTGAGGAGCTAAGACTACTTGTAACACTCCATCTTTTTCTGCCGATAAGATCATTCCTTGACTAATTTGTCCTCTCATCTTACGTGGTTTTAAGTTAGCAACAATCACTACTTTTTTGCCGATAAACTCTTCTGGATTTGGATACCATTGAGCGATACCTGATAGAATTTGACGGTGTCCGCCAGCATCTCCTGCATCTAATCGGAATTGTAATAATTTATCTGCACCTTCTACTGGTTTACAGTCAATGACTTCTGCGACTTTTAATTCTAACTTATCAAAGTCATCGTATTTAATTGATTCTTTTTCAGTTGTCAATTCCACTTCTTCTGGATCCCATTCTGTTGCCACTTCTTCTTTAACAGTTCCACCCATTTTCCCTTGAATATAAGCAACTTCTTCTTCCATATCTAAACGTGGGAAAATTGGTTGTCCTTTTTCAACAACTTTTGTCCCAGCTGGAATCACTCCAAATGTATGAAGTGAAGGATAATCACGTAAAGATTCTTCTTGAATTCCTAATTGTGCTAAGATTTCTCCTGGCGTTTGTGTTAAGAATGGTTGTAAAGCTACCGCAATAATACGTAAGCTTTCTGCTAAGTAGCTCATTGTACGAGCTAATTCTTCTTGACGAGCTTCATCTTTTACAGCTGCCCACGGAGTTGTTTCATCAATATATTTATTTGTACGAGAAACAAATTTCCAAATCGCAGATAATGCAACTGAGAATTGCATTTCTTCCATCGCTGCTTCTACTTCTTCAATCATGACTTTTGAAGCTTCTACTAATTCATGATCAAAGCTTGAAACAGGTGCTGAATATGCTGGAATTGTTCCATCAAAATATTTATTAATCATCGCTACTGTACGGTTTAATAAGTTTCCTAAGTCATTTGCTAAGTCATAATTAATGCGTTCTACAAATGATTCTGGTGTGAAAATACCGTCTGAACCAAATGGTACTTCACGTAATAAATAATAACGTAAAGCATCTAAACCATAACGTTCAATTAATGTGTTAGGGTCGACAACATTTCCTTTAGATTTAGACATTTTTCCGTCTTTCATTAATAACCAACCATGTGCAAAAATTTTCTTCGGTAAAGGTAAGTCTAATGCCATTAACATAATTGGCCAATAAATCGTATGGAAACGTACGATTTCTTTTCCGATAAAGTGTACATCCGCTGGCCAATAACGATTGAATAATGTCTCATCATCACTTCCATAGCCTAAAGCAGTAATATAGTTTGATAAAGCATCAATCCATACATAAATGACATGTTTTGGATCATTTGGTACTGGAATTCCCCAGTCAAATGATGTACGAGAAACGGCTAAATCTTCCAGACCTGGCTTAATGAAGTTATTAATCATTTCATTTTTACGAGATTCTGGTTGAATAAATTCTGGATGTTCTTCATAGTATTGTAATAGGCGATCTGCATATTTACTCATTCTGAAGAAATAAGATTCTTCCTTCACTAATTGGACTTCATGACCACTTGGAGCCACTCCACCAATCATTTTTCCATCTGCATCACGATACACTTCGACTAATTGAGACTCTGTAAAGTATTCCTCATCACTAACAGAATACCAACCTTCGTATTCCCCTAAATAAATATCGCCATTATCCATTAATTTTTGGAAAATTTTCTGTACAGATTTTTTATGACGAGGTTGAGTTGTACGAATAAAATCATCATAAGAAACGTCTAATTTTTTCCATAAATCTTGGATACCAAAAATAATATTATCGACAAATTCAATTTCGCTCACACCTGCTTCTTGAGCTTTTTGTTGAATTTTTTGTCCATGTTCATCTGTTCCTGTTAAGAAATAAGTATCATAACCTTGTAATTTTTTATAACGAATCATTGCATCACTTGCTACAGTTGTATATGCATGTCCGATATGTAATTGTCCACTTGGGTAATAAATTGGTGTTGTTAAATAAAAAGTTTTCTTATCTTCCGCCATTTGGCAGTATCCCCCTTAAATCTATAGATAGTGTTATTTTACCATAACGATTCCTAGAATTAAACAACTAACTCTTTTATGAGCAAGTCATTATGCTACATCTTTTTTGGGTGAAAACGCCCAAAATCTTTGCCCGATATAATTCAATGCGACAAATAAGATCATTCCTACTAATAAAGCCATATTTCCTTGTACATTTGTAGAGACTCCTGATAATAACCATGCAACCAATGGCTTCGCTAATCCATAAGCAAGAACGTAACAAATGCTAATATTCACGATAAATTTCCACAATGTATTCCAATCATGACCTTTTTTCTGGAAAGTATATCGCTTATTCAATAAATAACTTACGATGCTTCCCACTATATAATTCAAGGCACTTGAAATCCAATAACTCCATGCTAATACATTAAAGCAAAAAAACATAATTACTGTTCCAACAAGTGTATTAACGACTCCGACTAATATAAATTTTAAAAAAGTCGCATCAAAAAATGAAGCTATAATTTTTCTCAAAATTTTTCCTCCCTATAAAAAAGAGGAGCGCTACGCACTCCCTCTTTCTAATCTATTCATTATCGTTTATAGATGAACGAGGAATTATAATTCATCCTCTTCTTCGTCATAATCGCCATCTAACTCTTCATCATTAATAATTGATAAATCTTCATCTGCACTAACTTCATCATCTAAATCTTCGTCAGCACCTAATTCGCTTAAATCTGAACGATATGCATCTAATTCTGTTTCTTCTTCATCATCTACATCATCGTCTAAGTCGATAACATCATCATCATCTTCGTCTTCTAACAAGCCATCTTCATCTTCTGGATCATCATCATTGTAATCGATAAGATCTTCTTCAGTTCCAAAGGCATTAACTTTTTTACGTTTTTTACGACGTTTTTTCAAGTCTTCATCATCCATTGATGAAACAATTTCTTCATCGATTGAATCAATTGGATACCATGAACGTAAGCCCCAACGATTTTCTCCAAGTGAAATGAAACTTCCATCAATATTTAAATCTGTATAAAAACGAGCCATGCGTGCTTCTAATTGCTCATCGCTTAACTCCATATATGATTGAACTTCTACTAATAATTGATTAAAGTCCATTACTTCTTGTTTTACTTCCAAGATAGCATGTGCTACTTCAACCATTGATAATTCATTTTTGTTGATTCCATCCAGTGCTTTTAATTCCAAAGGATACACTTCCTTTCCCCATATTCCTTAACAGTATAGCACACAAAAGCTATAGAACGCTACTATTGCACAATGTTTTCTTTAAGAATTTCCATATTTACTGTAAATTCTCCTAAATTTTCTCCTAATTGAGAAAGTTGGTATTCAAAGGAAATTTGTTTCCAGTCAGATGAAACTTCTACATTCTTCGTTTTAATCTCAAATAAAATTTCTTGTCCTTGCGCTAATTGATAACGACCCTTTGTTTTCTTTTGATGTTGAAATAATAATTGGCTAGCTACTTCGCCTTTACGGAATAATTGAATTTCTCCATCAGACACTAGTAAATCAACTTTTGTCATCGTTTCTTTTTCGTGATAAGACAATGCTAATTGTTTGTTTTCAACTTTCCATTCAATAGATTCAATCGGTGCTTCTAATTTTGTCTGTAACGTTTCTCCAGCTTGAATAATTTTTGTATGTACTCGAATCATTTTGACACCTCCATTCATTCTTTATGAAAAGAGAGAAGGAGTGAATAAGAAGTCGGAAATTCCGTTTTCTATTCACCCCCAGCGGTTATTTAACTGAACCCATCATAAAGAATCCTCTTCTACTACGTTTCAGTTCTCTCAATTGATTAATATTTTGCTAATTCTTCTTGTAATAATTGGTTTACAACTCCAGGATTTGCTTTTCCTTTTGTTTGTTTCATAATTTGACCCACTAAGAAGCCAACTGCACGATCTTTACCATTTTTGAAGTCTTCAATCGATTGTGCGTTATTAGCTAACACATCTTGAATTATTGGTAATAATTGTGATGGATCACTTAATTGAATCATTCCATGTTTTTCAACAACTTGACGAGCAGTTCCGCCTTCTTCAGCCAATAATAAGAATACTTTCTTCGCTAATTTAGAGCTGATTGTGCCATCACCAATTAATTGAATCATTTCTGCTAAACTTTGTGGTGTTAATAATAAATCTTTTAATTCTAATTTTTTACTATTTAAGTGAGCAGAAATATCTCCCATTAACCAGTTAGAAGCTAATTTTGGATCGCTACCTGCTGCAACTGTTTCATCAAAGAAATCAGACATTTCTTTTGATAATGTTAAGACCATTGCATCATATTCTGGTAATCCGAACTCACGAATATAACGTTCACGACGAACAGTTGGCATTTCAGGAATAGATTGACGTACTTCTTCTACCCATTCATCTGAAATTTCTAAGTTTGGTAAATCTGGTTCTGGGAAGTAACGGTAGTCACTTGACCCTTCTTTCACACGCATTAAAATGGTTTGACCATTTGATTCGTCAAAACGTCTTGTTTCTTGACCGATAATGCCACCGCTACGTAATACTTGAGCTTGACGAACTTCTTCAAATGCTAAACCTTTACGAACATTATTGAATGAGTTTAAGTTTTTCAACTCTGTTTTTGTACCGAATTTTTCTTGACCATAAGGACGTAGAGAAATATTCGCATCACAACGCATTGATCCTTCTTCCATTTTCACATCTGATACGCCTGTAAACATAATAATTTGACGTAATGCTTCTAAATAAGCATAGGCTTCTTCAGGTGAACGCATATCCGCTTCAGATACAATCTCAATTAATGGAGTTCCTTGACGGTTTAAGTCTACATATGAGAATCCATCCGTTCCGTGAGTATTTTTACCAGCATCTTCTTCTAAGTGAACACGCTCGATACGGATACGTTTTGTTTTCCCTTCTACTTCAATATCAATCCATCCATCATGACCGATTGGGTAATCAAATTGAGAAATTTGATATGCCTTTGGATTATCAGGGTAGAAATAGTTTTTACGGTCAAATTTAGTGTGTTGTGAAATTTCACAGTTTAATGCTAATGCAGCACGCATTCCGAACTCAATCGCACGTTTATTAATAACTGGAAGTACCCCTGGATAACCCCAGTCAATAACGTTTGTATTTGTATTTGGCTCTGCTCCAAAATGAGCTGGTGAAGGAGAGAAGATTTTTGAATCTGTTTTTAACTCTACGTGAACTTCTAGCCCAATAATTGTTTCAAAATTCATCTTATTTTCCTCCTTATACGTTTGCTTGTTTTAAGTAATAGTCATTTGCTTGTTCAAATGCAAATGCTGCTTGATAAATGGTTTGTTCTTGGAAGTAATTTCCGATTAATTGAATACCAATTGGTAATCCTTCGCTAGAGAATCCAGCAGGTACAGAAATCGCTGGAAGTCCTGCTAAGTTTACAGGAACGGTTAATAAGTCTGCCATATACATTTCAATTGGATCATCATTTCTTTCTCCAATTCCATAAGCAGTTGAAGTTGTTACAGGTCCTAAAATCAAATCATAGTTTGCAAATACATTGGCAAAATCTTGTTTAATTAATGTACGAACTTGTCCTGCTTTCTTGAAGTATGCATCATAGTAACCAGAACTTAATGAGAATGTTCCTAACATAATACGACGTTTTACTTCCATACCAAATCCTTCTGTACGGCTCATCACATATAAATCTTCTAAAGTTTTCGCTTCAGCTGAACGGTGTCCATAACGAATACCGTCAAAACGTTGTAAGTTAGAAGATGCTTCTGAAGAAGCAATAATATAATATGCAGGAATACCATATTTAGAATGAGGTAAGCTCACTTCTTCTACCGTTGCTCCTAATGCACGATATTGTTCTGCAGCTTTTAAGACTGCTTTACGAATTTCAGGATCAATTCCATCTCCTAAATACTCTACTGGTAAAGCAATTTTTAATCCTTTAATATTTCCATTAATTTGTTGGTAATAATTTGGAACAGGTACATTCACACTTGTAGAATCACGGTGATCGTATCCACTAATTGCTTCTAACACTAATGCATTATCTTTAACCGTACGAGTTAATGGTCCAATTTGGTCTAAACTTGATGCAAAGGCAATTAATCCATAACGAGATACACGACCATAAGTTGGTTTCATTCCGACAATCCCTGTAAAACTTGCAGGTTGACGAATCGAACCACCTGTATCAGAACCTAAAGTAGCTAATACTTCTCCAGCTGCTACAGCTGCTGCAGAACCACCTGAAGATCCTCCAGGAACTTTTGTTAAATCCCAAGGATTTCTAGTTTTTTTGAAATAAGAATTTTCTGTTGAACCTCCCATGGCAAATTCATCCATGTTTAATTTTCCGACATTCACGGCACCTGTTTTTTTCAACAAGTCCATCACATGCGCATCATAAATTGGATTGAAATCTTCCAACATACGACTTGCAGCTGTTGTGATTAAATCACGAGTTACAATATTATCTTTAATCCCGATTGGTAAACCTTGAAGAGAAAGAGTTGAATCATAACCTTTTTCATCAGCAGCTTTTGCTTGAGCCATTGCTTCTTCTTCATTTAACGCTAAGAAAGCTCCAACTTTATCATCTACTGCTTGAATTTTTTCAAATGTTGCACTTGTTAATTCTTGAGAAGTAAATTTCTTTTGAACTAAACCTTCATGCAAGCTTACTAATGTTTGATTTTCTAATAAACTCATGCGTCTTACTCCTCTCCTTCACCCATAATCGCAGGTACTTGGATAAATCCATCCTCGCTTGTTTTTACATTTCTCATTAATAAATCACGATCTGTTCCTTTTACAGGCACATCTTCACGTAAAACATTCACTAATGAATATCCATGAGTTGTAACTTCTACTCCTGTTGTATCCACTTCTTTTAATTGTTCTACCATATCGATGATATCACTCATTTGTTCTGTGAAATGTAAAATTTCATGATCTGCAAATGATAATTTCGCCAATTTTGCAACGTGACGTACTTCTGATTCTTCAATTGCCATGACTGTTCCTCACTTTCTACTTTTCTTTCGTTTCTATTGTAAAAGGCACGTACCTTTTATGTCAATCTTTAATCAAAAACATGGTACGTAAACACACCTTGAGCTGTATCTTGCATTAAGAATGCTTCCATTCCATTAATCGATGAAATACGAACTTCTACTGGTGTTGCTTTTGGTAAATATTTATTGGCAACATCTGTTACATGTTGTGCTAAAGCAATAATTTCTGATTCCCCATAAAATTGAGTCATAATATTAACAACCATTTTTTTAGGAGCATTTTCTTGATAATAAACTTTTGCGGTTACTCCTGATAAATTCGGGAAGAAGTTTTGAACTTCTGTTCTAAAGTTTTCAAATGCTGATGATTCCTCTGTTGGATTCCCATCAATTAATGGTAATACTACAATTTTTTGATTCATATTTGTCCAATTTGTAATTTCAGTACCTTCTACTGAAGTAGCTTCTAAAATATACACTCCTCCACCGATATCATCTTTAGGAGCTTGCTTAAAGATTCCAAACACAATCGGCACTGTCTTTAATGCATCATTTTGACGTAAACGAGTTAATACTGTATTAGCAATTGATTTTGCTTGTTTCAACATTTCTTCATTAGAAATTTCTTGCTCCGCATCTTTATCTCCCGCAGTGTAATAATCCACTGAATTCATCGCAAGACCAATACTAATTCCACCTAATTCATAATTGTTTTCTGTTTGAATCATGAAATCTTGTTCTAAAATTTGAGCTAAATAATATGGGTTTCTCTTACTTGGATTTGTCTCGCCATTATCTTCTGGATTTAACCCCTCTGGATTTTTTTCAGATTTACGAGCGACCCATTGATTCGTAGTAGTCGAATCAATCACTTGTCCTTCCCTAAAGAAATATTGATTTGTCGGGAAAACTGCACGTGATAATTCAATTAATCCTGATTCAAAGTTTCTTAAGTTGAATCCAGTATTTAAACTTAATGTTGCTCCACGAGTCTTACTGACCTGATACTTCCCATCCATAATCAACGCTCGATAGAATTGATTCGAAAGTTGGTTCGTCGTTGGTTGAGCCACTTTTGCACGTGAAGATTCTGATTCAACATTTTTTTGTGTTGCCTGATTAATATTCGCACACCCTGCTAGTAACATCATTGTTGCACTAGCTAAAGTGATGATTTTTTTCTTCATAACTATTCCTTTCCTTCAATCATTGTTCTAAATTGTTCTTCATCCCATACTAAAATCCCTAAAGATTCAGCTTTTGTTAACTTACTTCCTGCTTGAGCACCTGCAATCACTAAGTCTGTTTTTTTAGAAACGGACCCTGTCACTTTTCCACCTAAAGATTCAATCGCTTCTTTTGCTTCTTGTCTTGTCATCTGCTCTAACGTTCCTGTTAACACAACTGTTTTTCCAGCTAATAATGAATCTTCTGCAGGAGCTGCTTTGGCTTTTCCTAAATAACGCATATTAACGCCTACCGTTTTTAATTCTTCTAACATTTCCTGAACTGTTTCTTGGTTAAAATAAGCCAAAACACTATGCGCAATAACTTCGCCTAGCCCTTCAATAGCAACCAATTCTTCCACGGTCGCTTTTTGAAGGTTTTCCATTGTTTCAAAATGCATCGCTAAATCTTTTGCCGCTTTTGATCCTACATTTCGAATCCCTAGCCCCGTTAATAAACGCTCTAATGAATTTTGTTTACTCATTTCAATTGCCTGTAAAATTTTCTGAGCAGATTTTTCTTGAATTTTATCGAGTGTTAATAATTGCTCCATTGTTAAGTGATATAAATCTGCCACATCGTGGACCAATCCACTTTCAAATAATTGATGAATAATTCTTGTTCCTACTCCAGACATATTCATCGCATCCCGTGAAACAAAATGAGTTAACCCTTCTTTTAAAAGAGCAGGACATTTTGGATTCATACATCTTAACGCAACCTCTTCTTCTAAATGCACGAGTGGGTTCGAGCAAGAAGGACATTTTTCTGGAAACTCATACGGTTCTATCCCTTCAGGTCGTTTGTCTAAAATCACTCGAGTAACTTCAGGAATAATATCGCCGGCTTTATGAACGACGACCGTATCTCCAATTCGAATATCTCTTTCTCGTATTAAATCGACATTATGTAAGCTCGCACGTTTCACAGTAGTGCCCGCAAGAAATACCGCATCCATCACGGCCGTTGGTGTCACTACTCCCGTACGTCCCACTGTCCATTCAATATCTCGCACAATGGTCTGTGCTTCTTCAGCAGGGAATTTATAAGCGATTGCCCATTTTGGAGCTTTTACAGTGAAGCCTATTTCTTCTTGCGCTTTAAAGTCATTGACCTTAATCACAATTCCATCAATTTCATAAGGTAAGTTATTTCTTTCCACTGTCATTTTTTCAATAAATGCCCATACTTCATCAATCGAATGGCAAAGCGCTCTGTCTTGATTCGTGACAAATCCTAGCTTTTGCATCTTTTCTAACAATTCCATTTGAGAAGATACTTCTAAGGCTTCAACACTAGGACTTTGATATAGAAACACTGCTAAATTTCGACTAGCTGCTACTTTAGAATCTAATTGTCTTAAACTTCCTGCTGCTGCATTTCTAGGATTGGCAAATACTTCTAATCCTTCTTCTTCCCTTGATTGATTTAATTGTTGGAATGATTTCTTTGGCATATAACATTCCCCACGAACTTCAATCGACCATGGTTGGCTTAAGGAAAGTGGAACGGATTTAACCGTTCTAATATTATGCGTAATATCTTCCCCTATTACGCCATCTCCTCTTGTAGCGCCTAACACTAATTGTCCTTCTTGATACGTTAGCGCTACAGATAAACCGTCAATTTTCAATTCACAAACATAATCAATCGTACGATTTGTTAATTTTTTAATCCGATCATCAAAAGCTTGTAAGTCTTCTTTTGAAAAAGCATTTGATAAACTCAACATCGGATTTTGATGGGTAACTTTTTCAAACCCTTCTAAAACAACGCCTCCAACACGTTGAGTTGGAGAATCTGGAGTAATCAATTGCGGATACTCCGTTTCTATTCGTACTAGTTCATGATACGTTTCATCATACTCATGATCCGTAACGGTTGGACGATCTTGAACATAATATTCATGACTCCAACGATTTAATTGTTCTCTTAATTGTTGGATTTTTTGTTCTACTGAAGTATCCATTTACGACTCCTCTACTCTTTCAATTGGGGCAAAACTCGCTAATAATCGTTTAATTCCCATTCCTGCAAAAGCTACATCAATTTCCTGATTTGTGCCTTTACCAGTTACTTTTACGACTGTCCCAACATTCCATTTCTTATGCATCACTTTGTCGCCCACTTTCCATACAGCTTCTTCATTTGCATCAACTGTTTGTTTGCGTACTTGTCGAATGACTGATGGCTGAATACTAGAAGGCTGAATGGCTTTTTGTTGATATGCAGTTGCCTGAGATTTCGCTCGATATTTGTCAAATAACGAACCTGAAGAAGAATTTTTTGAAGCAAATGAAGAAGACTCTCTATTTGTATATCCATAGGATTGTTGTTGTTTAGAATCGAATAATTCTTCTCCGATTTCTAATACAAATCTTGATGGGCGGTTTGTTTGTGTACGTCCATATAATAATCTTGAATATGCATTTGTTAAAAATAATTTTTGCTCTGCACGAGTAATCCCTACATAAGCTAGGCGACGTTCTTCTTCTACATCATCATGTTCCATAATACTTCTTAAACTTGGGAAAATTCCTTCTTCTAAACCGATAATAAATACGACTGGAAACTCTAGTCCTTTAGCAGCATGTAGAGTCATTAATGTCACCATACGGCCATCCCCATCATCGCTATCCGCATCAGAAACTAAAGATAAATCCGTTAGAAATTGTAATAATGGAGAATCTTCCGACTCTTCTTCTAATCGATCTTGTTCAAATTGTTTAGCCACCGAGATAAACTCTTGAATATTTTCAATTCTCGCATCAGCTTCCATTGTATGTTGTTGCTCTAAAGAAGCAACATATCCTGTTTTTTCAATCACTTGTTCTACAAATTCACTAATCGATAGAAATTCTTGCATTTTTCTCAAATCTTCAATCATTTCAGCAAATTTTTCTAAAGCTTTCGCTGCTTTCCCAGATAAAGGAGAGAGTGCTGTTTGCGAACTAGCTTCTAATAATGAAAATTGATGCATAGAAGCAAAATCATTTAATTTATCTAAAGAAGTTGCTCCAATTCCTCGTTTTGGACTATTGACAATTCTTCTAAAACTCAAATCATCTTGAGGATTAACAATTAAACGTAAATACGCTAATAAGTCCTTGATTTCAAGTCTTTCGAAGAATCGTTGCCCTCCTACTAGTCGAAATGGAATATTTGATTTTAATAAATTTTCTTCCATGACACGAGATTGCGCATTTGTACGATATAAAATCGCAAAATCATCATAATGATAGCCATCTCTTAATAGACTTTGAATTTGTGACAATACATAACGTCCCTCATCTTGCTCCGATTGAGCACGGTAATACGTAATAGGCTGTCCCTCTTCGTTTTCAGTCCATAATTTCTTCACTTTACGATTAAAATTATTTTCTATAACATGGTTAGCTGCTTGTAATATTGTTTTTGTAGAACGATAATTTTGTTCTAATAAAACGACTCTTGCATTTTGATAATCTTTTTCAAATTCCAAAATATTACTCATATCAGCTCCACGCCAACCATAAATACTTTGGTCTGCATCCCCAACAACGCAAATATTTTTGAATTTCTTCGCTAACATCGTTACTAATCGATATTGAGCATGGTTCGTATCTTGATACTCATCTACATGAATATATTGGAATTTTTGTTGATAATAATGCAATGTTTCAGGATGTTTTTGGAATAATTGTACCGTCAACATAATTAAATCATCAAAGTCCAATGTCATACTTTTGGCTAGTTCTTTTTGATATTCACGGTAACATTTCGCAATGATTTGTTCCACATATCCCGTATATTTTTCACTAAATTTTTCTACATCTTCTAAATCATTTTTAGCTTGGCTAATACGATTTAAAATCATGCGATAATCATATTTTTCGCTATCAATATCTAATTTCTTTAAAATTCGCTTCATTGCCGTTTGTTGTTCACTTGGGTCACAAATTGTAAATGAACGTTGATAGCCTAATAATTCAATATCTCTTCTTAAAATACGCACACACATAGAGTGAAAAGTAGATACCCACATATCTTCAGCTTGTGGGCCAACTAATTGGCTTACTCGCTCTTTCATTTCTCGTGCTGCTTTATTCGTAAAGGTAATCGCTAAAATATTCCAAGGATGAACCTCTTCTTCTGCTAAAATATACGCCATACGGTGTGTTAATACTCTTGTTTTCCCACTACCAGCACCTGCCATAATTAGTAAGGGGCCTTGAGTATGTTGAACCGCCTCTTTTTGACGTTCATTCATTCCTTCTAGTAATTTCGCCGAAATACTCACAAAGTCATCCTTTCTTCTCTTGTTACATTCTAATCGTGTAATCCACTTAATTCTAATTCATTGACTAAATCCACACTCGAAGCACCTGTTAATCGAATCACTCCAACTGCTTCTTGGAGGTTTCCACCTTCAACTTGGAAATATTCAAATTCCCAATGAGGTTTAATTATTGTTAAAATATGCGCTTTTTCTAACATTTCTTCATAAATTGGAACAATTAATCCTTCTTCTATCAATCCGCTTTCTAAAACGCCTAATCCTGTTGCTAATCGTAAAACAACCTCACTAAATGATTGAGGAATTTGTCGTGCACTAAACTGATGTTGAAGAAGTGGTAATTGATCCACTTTTTTCACATAAAAAATTCCACTTTTTGCCATTACTACTTGGATTGATACTAAAGTAGAGCCTGAAATGGAACGCATTATTTTTGATGCAATCGTACGAAGCTCTCCAACCCATTCAGGATTCATTCGTTTAGAGGCAATTGCATATTTTAATTTTCCATCTACATATACATCTTCCGTAATTGGTAAAATCGTAATATGATCATCATAATCTCGTAAAATCGTCATACTAAAATGACGTTGCCCGGGAACAAATGCTGTCACCATACAAGATTGTTCCTCGACTAGTTGAAACACATGATCATCCATATCATGGTCATAAATCATAATCCCCTTATGTTTTTTATCAAAACGATTCGTCTCTAACACAGCAGGAAATCCAATACTTGATAATAAGCTAGGCAATTCCCCAATACTTGTAATCATTCCATAAGGAGCTACATTAATCGCATGTTCTTCTAAAAATAATTTTTCAACCATACGATTTTGAGAAATTTCTGCTAATTCAAATGATTGATAATAACGTGTTTTCCCACTTAAAGTAATAATGGTATCTATTTCAATCGCATTTGTTAAAACATAAATCGTATCAACTTGTACTGCAAAATTTGATAATGCTTGTCTGTCAGAAAAACGAGCAATCACTTCTTTATCTGCTAATAAAACACCTGGTTCATCTTCTTCACGAAAATGATAAATACGATATCCCAATCGCTTTGCCATTAAAATAATAGATGAAATTTGAGAATTTCCACCAATAATTCCAATAATACTTCCTGGTAATAATTGACTCATGTGTTTTCTACTCCTTTACAGATTTTTCATGAAGTTAATCATATTGTTCTAAATGATACGTTTCAATGACCGTAATAATTTTTTGTGCGTAAGTTGGATCTGTAGCGTATCCTGCTTTTTGAAGGGCTTGTGCTGCTTCTTTATAATTTTTTGCTTTTAAAACTGGTTCATATAATTTAGGATTCCAATCGACTCCATATGTCAATAACTTAGCATGTGATTCCACAGATTCTGCCCAACTATTATAAACTCGAAAAGGGGCCATAATGGTAATCCATTGACCATTGACAAATTCACTTGTTTCTAATTGGACACTTGGTTCTGCAGCACCAGCTTTCATCCCGTATAAATTATAGTAATCCTTCGATAATCCACTTTCTCCCCAATCAGACTCTAATATCGCCTGAGCTAAACTAATACTCGGTAGGACTTTATATAATTGATAAGCTTTTTGAGAAGACGGAACAAGCGTTTGAATAAATTGTTGGTGCGCAATCTCTGTAGGATCTTGCCTTGTTTCTTGAAACTGCAGTGTACCCATAATAATGACACTACATATAGCTATAAACACTAAAACAATTCCTAGTGTTAATCTCTTAGCTCCTAATTTCATATGCGATTTCCATTTCATTGATTTTCGTCTTCCCACAGCAACACCACTTTCTATACATAACTCTAATTTTATCATAAACCATAATTTTACGCTTGAATTTTCCTTGTTTTTTATAAAATTAATTACTTAATTTTTTTATAACATAACGATGATGTATACAGTTCTTTATTCGTTGTCGCTTTATACATTTTATGATATGATATTCAAGAATTTTAAACAACGAGGTGAAAGTGTGCCTAATCAACAACAAAGTCCTTTCCACATTGGACTGAGAACTGCAAAAACTGCCGTATCTGCATTTATTTGTATTGTTCTCTTTAAAGTTCTTCATCGTGGTTCTCCAATGTTAGCAGTCTTATCTGCAGTATTCAGTTTAAGAACTGACCATAAACAAACTTGGAAATTTGGAATTTCTCGTTTTTACGGCAATATGTCAGGTGGGATATTGGCCATTATCCTTCTTCAATCGTATCGATATTTCACGCTTCCAGATTACATTGATTTACTATTAGTTCCTCTGGGAATTATTTTATTAATTTTATTTTGCAATCGATTCAATAAAACAGCTGTCATCAATTCTTCAGCAACTTTCTTAGTAATTTTTTACAATATCGAAGCAGCCGTGAATGTAGAATATGCGATTCAACGTGTCTTGGATACTTTAATCGGAGCAGTGATTGCGATGATTGTAAACCGACTATTACCAAGCCCACATTTACAAGAAAAATAGAGCATCCCAAAAACGGAATGCTCTTTTTTATCAACTAATTTTTCTATAAATTTTCTATTTCGGATAATAATTAATTCCAATCCAGAAAACTCCAAATACAAGCACTAAAATACCGTTACACAATAGATAACGAGCAAAATTGCGACGATTAATATTAGAATTATCAAAACTATAATATAACATCATCACAAAACCTACAATCGGAATTGCTACAAGAAGCCCATACCCAAAATATTCCCATGCACTTAATGGTCTATATTCAGGTGGTCCATCATAATAATTTTTATGCATTTTTTCTCCTCCATTTTGTATTTTCAAAGCTATTATATCTTCTATTAATGAAATTTCAAACAATTTTATAAACCTTTTAATTCGCCTTCATCATCAAACCCTTAATGATGAACAAAAAAGGCACCCCATACGGAGTGCCGTCAATAAATAGTCGAACGGAGTCGCACCGTCATCTCCTCTCTATTACTAGAAAGGCGTCTTCCTTTTTGAACTACTGCCCTATTTATTACTTTAATTGTACTATATTTACAACCGATTAGTAAATCACATATTCACGTTTTCTTTGGAAATATAACTTCGCATCTGCTTTTGGTGTGATTTTTGCTGAGAAAACTTCTTCTTTCTTATTCAAATCAAATACTCGAAGTGCATTTTGACCTTGATCAAGTCCGACATAAACTAATGTATCTTTGTTTAAAAGTTCTTCTGAAGAATATGGATCACGTTGCAGCGTACCAATTTTTTCCAATGATAAGTCCGCTGTAGCACGATATACTGTTTCTAACTCTGCTTGACGATCTTGAGCCGCAATATATTCTGGACGTTCAACCGCATGATCTCTTCCTGACTTTCTACCACTTACTTTTGGATGAGTCGTTTCTACTGCATAAATTTGAGAACCTGAAATGTAGAAGTTTGCTGCATTATTTAGTGAACTAATATCCAACTTACGGAATGCATTTGTAAATAAATCATATTGATAATACTCTTCTTCTGCTTTTTCAGAAGATTTTGGTCCATCTTTTAAAGGAAGAACATTAAACACAATTGTTTCTGGATTATAAGAACGATTTCCAAATGCTGCATTCATGATTAAACCGTCCTTTTCAAGTGTTAATTCTCCCACATCTTTCACAGTACCTTCTTCTAAAGATAAAATAAATTTCACGAATTTTCTTTCACTCGATTTTCTTTCTACAAAAGGAATAATGACTCCTAATTCTTTTCCCTTACGTTGGAAGATTGGCTCTTCTCCCCAACCAAATGATGTATCTAAATGAATCGGAATTTGTTTTTCAATGATTCGTTTATTTTCATTCGAGTACATCGCATAATTAAACGTAAAGTCTCCAGCATTACTAAAATATGAAGCCCAATGAATATCATAAAATAGTGAAGAATTGTCTAATTGTAATAAATGTCTATGACTGACAAGTAATGAACGTTCTAAAAGAGGAATACGACTTAATGTCGCTTGTTCTCTGGCTTGTCCATTCCAAGTTCCTAATGTTTGAAATAGTTTTTCGACTTTTCCATCAACAATGGCTGATGTCGAAACACTATTACTGATTTTTCCTTCGCCTTCTTTTCCAACTTCAAAAACTGTCCCTTTTAAATATTGATTAGCTTCTGCTGAAGTTTCTATGGTGTAAGGAGCATCTGACATTGACGTCCAAACCATATTCCCAATTCCTACTACTAGAAATCCAACAACAATAACCAATAATCCCCATGCAAATTTAATTGATTTCATATGCTCACCCCCATTAAACACTGACCTTATGTTCTAATAAATAATAATCAACTAACCAATGAATGCCTATAAATCCAACTGCATACAACATTGTCATGAAATATTGTTCCGTTTGAGTAAGAGATAAATGCAGCATCAATTGCATATAACTTGCTAAAATACCACAGCAAATAACAAAGTAAACGACTAAAGACGCCACCATCAAAGCCCAACCATACGCTTTCAATCCTTCTTCTAAAATGGCTAATTGGAAGAAGAAAACAATGGCAACCATTATAAATGCCATCAACCACAAATATGCAGTTCCATTTAACGGTAATAAATATTGTAACGTTGAACCCACATTTAAGAAGTCCGTGTAATGAAGTTGGTCTGTTAAAACTGGGAATCTCCAGATCAATAGCGCCTTATTCACTCCAAGAATGATAAATTGTGTTATTTGAAGTACTAAAATGTAAGATAAAATCGTTAAAAATTTTGCAAAATACACTTGCATTCGATTTCCCGGCAATAGGAATAATCGATTAATAAAATTCCCCTTACTACGAAATTCTTTTACCCAAATATAAACAGAAGCAATGATAATAATGATAAAAGCTGCCATCAGTGCTAAATTCATTCCAAATCTTGATTGCACTAAATCCGTCACGCTTCTTGTATCTTCGACATTAAGATTTTTAGGATCTATTCTTAAAATACGCATCAGATGAACTAATACTTGAATGACAAAGAACACAATCATTAGAAATCCTAACATAAATTTACTTTTTCCCAATTCATACAACCATAAATTAAAAATCTTTTTCATGATTGATATACCTCCCTCATCACGTCTACAATGGACTTACCTTCTTCTTCACGCACTTGTTCTGCGTAAAATTCTTTAATTACTTTTCCTTCATCTAATAAAATGGCTTTATCAACAATATATTCAATATCTTCGATTTCATGAGACGTTAAAATAATTCCAATTCCTTCTAATAAATCTGAAGTAAATAATTGTACAATTTGTTCTCTTGAAAAAATATCAATTCCGGAAAATGGTTCATCCATTAATACGAAATCAACATCTAGGGATAAGCCTAATAAAAAGTTAACTTTAGCAACATTCCCTTTTGATAATTGTTGAATAACTTCATTTCCTTTGAATTTGAAGAAATGTAATAATTTTTTAGCTTTCTCATCATTCCAATTCGGATAAAAAGTTCTCATAAAAGCCATTGCTTCAAAAATCGTTTCGCCCTTATTCACAACAATTTGATCACAAATGTAAGCTAACTTCTTTGAGCGATCTCCTTTAATGACTTGTCCATCAATACTTACTTCTCCTTTTTTGATTGGAATTAACCCCATCATCATATTCATAATCGTTGTTTTCCCAATCCCATTCACTCCGATTAATACGGTAATTTCTCCACGTTCTGCTGTGAAAGAAATTCCATTTAGCACGGATTTGTTGCCAAATTTCTTATGTAAATGTTTTACTTCTAACATACTACTCTCCCTCTCTTCTCTTCATCGCTTGTTCCAACTGTTCCATGACTTCCTCATTTGAAACATGTAATGGATAAATCGAATCCGCAAAAATTTGTATTGCTTCTTGTAACATTTCTTGCTTTAATTGCCCAATTAATTCGGGATTATCTGTCACTCGACTCATGACATTATTTCCTGTTGAAATCAACCCCATCTCCTCCATTTCTCGAAATGCCCTTTGAACAGTATTCGGATTGACTTGAATTTGGCTAGCGAATTCTCTTCGACTCGGCAATTCTCTTCCTAATTCCCATTCACCTGATACAATTTGCTTTTTTACATAGTCAATAATCTGTTCATATACCGGCAATCGTTTATCAAATTGGATCATAACATTCCATCCCCTCCTTGTACTATTGTGTTAATGCATTAATACACTTTGTTCCTTGACTGTATTATACGCTTGATACACTCATTTCGTCAATCGTTTTTTGAAAACTTTTTTAGTTAATCCGAAAAATTCTTTTAATAGCTATTTTTTTCGATAGATTTGTCGATTGGATAGCGATTTTTGCAAACAAAAAAACTTTAGACAGGAAATTCCCATCTAAAGTTTTCGAAAGGCATTAGCCACGTAATTGACCGTTTTGCCCTAAGTTTTCATGTTTAATTTCTTGAATAATAATGTGAATATGTTCTGTAGGAGCTCCCGTATTTTTCGAAACAACTTCTGTCACTTCTTTGACAAGCGCTTCTTTTTGTTCACGTGTACGTCCTTCTAACATTTCAATATGAATAAATGGCATGGCTATCCCTCCTCATTGTAAGAATAGTATACGCCTATACTCGATATTTCTCAATGATCTGTTGCATGGTTTTATTACGAAAAAGAACATATAAAATCACAGTATTCAACGGTAAACTGATCATATTTTTCAAAATTCGTAGTCCCATAAAAGCTGAAAAAGCTTTTTGCGTTATCATATAAACCCAAAGCGAATTCAATCCTAAATTAATCACAACTGTAATGATTAAAACCGTCACAAAAATACGTGGAAGTGTTAATTCTTTACGATACAAGCAATAGCCATAAATCAATCCACCTAAAACGGCTGTTAAAGTAAATCCAGGGAAAAAGGTACTCGCTTCCCCTCTTAGGAAATTCCCTAAAATATCTACAAAAAAACCTACCACAGCTGCTCGATAAGGTCCTAAAATCACCCCAGCCAATGCTGATCCGATAAATCCGAATCCGATTTGAACAAGATTCCCCATTTTAATCGATGGAATCATCTCGATGATTAAACGCATGGCAATCATTAATGCGGTTACTGTTAATGTTCTTGTTAATTGTGTTTGTTTGTTCATATTAGCATCTCCTTTTAACTGTCATAAAGAGCTGCTCCATTTAATAAATGGTCTGTCATTAAATGCAGCGAATGCGAATACACTACCGCAAAGAATTTCCTTTTTCGTCCAATCGGCAACATCCCATCCGTTTGGCACTTAACGCAATGTATTCTACTCTGATTTGTGGTGGTTCGTCTCTTAAATTGACGAAACCTTTTCCATGCACTCCTTTCTACCAAAAAATAGCATACCTGTTTTTTAAGATATCGTCAACGAAACTGCCATTCTTTTGTTTCTTTCTATCTTTTTCCAAAGGGAATTGATGAATAAGGCGCTTTCAAGTATAATGAAAGTATTAGACAAGGAAGTGAAAAGTATGAGTAATGAACGTTATTTAGTAATTGAATCAAATATGCGAAGTTTATCCTTCCATTTAGAATCGATTACCAAATCAAAATATGATAGTGATTGGCACAGCACGATCCATTCTCATCCATTTATGGAATTATTTTACGTATTAGATGGAAAGGGAGAATTTTTAATTGAAAATCGACGTTTTCCTGTAAAAGCACAAGATTTTGTCATTATTAATCCTCAAGTAGATCATACAGAAGTTTCTTCTCCCGAAGAACCTCTCGAATATATTGTATTAGGAATTACAGGTCTTTCATTTTCTAACTTTTTTAATACACAAACTAATGTCGAGCAACCTTTTTCATTTTTTAACTTACGAGATGAGCAAAAAGATATTTTAGTGTACTTAAACGCAATGGTAACAGAAGCAACCAATCACTCTATGAGCTATGAATTAGTTTGTCATAATTTACTAGAAATATTGCTCATTAAAATTCTTCGCAATAAATCTTTTGAAATTGATGTAAGCCCGATTAATAAAACGACAAAAGATATTAGTCTCATTAAGCACTATTTAAGGACACATTATCGAGAACAAATTTCTCTGCAAGATTTGGCAGATTTAACACACTTAAGTCGATTTTATATTTCTCACAGTTTTAAAAATGAAATGGGACAAACCCCGATGGAGTATTTAACGGATATTCGTATTGAGGAAAGTAAAGTACTGCTTTCTACAACGAATTACTCGATGTCACAAATTGCATCCATTGTAGGATTTTCAACTCAAGCTTATTTTTCAAAACAATTTAAACAAAAAATGGGTATGACACCACTCGCATACCGTAAATCTCAATTAGAATAAGGTGAAACAATGATTCGACAACCAAAACCAGAGGAAAGAAAGCAAATTATTCCGCTCATCCAAACCATTATCGATGATATGGAATTACCCATTTTAACAAAAGTATCACTCAGCACTCTTCACACGATGCTAGAAGAAGCCATGCTACAGGAAGACTTTCGCTACAGCTTAAGTAATACACTCGTTTATATCGAAGACGAATCTGTTGCAGGAGCTATCTTTGGATATCATGGACATCTAGAACCAAGGATTGACGACCCATTTTATCAATTATATGAAACGTACAATATTCCTTCTTCCATTCGTCTCTATGAAGATTCTGAAACACAAGCTGGAGAATGGTATATTGATATTCTTTCAGTACATCCTAACCACCGAAGAAAAGGAATCGGGATGAAATTACTACAAGCTGTTGAAGAATTAGCCAAACAACAAGGTGCTAGTGTCATTGCTCTCAATTGCGAAGAGATTAATGACAAAGCATATCAGCTCTATCAAAAACTAGGCTATACTGCGACTAGTACAAAAATCTTAAGCGGACATTCTTATTATCATATGACAAAAAAACTGGAGTGATTTGAGATGGACAAAAATGATTTATCGATTATGAAAGATGATGAATACAAAAAATTTATTTCGATATTAAAGGAAAAAGTTAGAAGTAGTCAGTTAAAAGCGGCTATAAAAGTTAATTATGAATTACTTGATTTATATTGGAATTTAGGAAAAGAAATTGTTGAAAAACAAAAACAATATTCTTGGGGTGATAGTTTTCTAAAAATATTAAGCGCTGATTTAAAAAAGAATTTCCAGATATAAAAGGATTTTCACCTACAAATCTAAAACATATTCGATATTGGTTTAACTTTTATAATGATTTACTAATGGGGTTACAAGCTGTAACCCAAATATCAGATATTGAAAGAAAAATAAAAAGTATTCCCTTGGGACATAACCAAAGAATTATGTATAAAAGTAAAGATGTCAAAGAAGCTTTATTTTATGTAGATAAGACTATAGAAAACGGATGGAGTAGAAGTGTTTTAGAACATCAGATTGATGGAGAATTATATAAAAGAGTTGGAAATGCAGTTACAAATTTTGACAATAGATTGCCTGCAATCCAATCTGAATTAGCCAAACAAACTATAAAAGATCCCTATAATTTTGATTTTCTAACCATACGAGATAAACATGATGAAAGAGAGTTAGAAGAAGCATTGGTCAATCAAATAACTTCTTTCCTTTTAGAACTTGGTACAGGATTTTCCTACATCGGTAAGCAAGTTCATATTAAGGTTGGAGAAAGTGATTTTTATATAGATTTACTTTTCTATCATGTTAAACTACACTCCTACGTTGTAATAGAATTAAAAACAGAAAAATTTAAACCCGAATTTGCAGGACAACTTAATTTTTATGTGACAGCTGTAAATAAAAACATAAAGTCAGATAGCGATAACCAAACTATAGGTTTACTCATCTGCAGAGACAAAGATAATATAGTTGCTGAATATTCGCTTGAAAACATCTCACAGCCAATCGGAATAAGTCAATATGAAATCAGTAAACTACTTGATCAAAAATTCAAAAGTAGTTTGCCTTCTATCGAGGAAATAGAAGCCTCTATAAAAGAATTCGATTCAAAATTATAACTGATGATTAACAAAAACAGAGGTAACTACAATAGTAGTCACCTCTGTTTTAATATTTCTTTTATTGTACACTTGCTTGACGTAAGTTCACCGTACGTCCAAATGGTAAAACTTCAAAGCCTTTTACATTTTCAGCTAATAAATAGCTTTGAGAAGCTTGGTAAATTGGAGCTACTACTGCATCATTCATAATAATTTTTTCTGCAGCTAGCATTTGATTCCAACGATTTTCTGGTTGAGTCGCATACGTAGATTTCACAGCATCTACTGCTTTATCATATTCAGGATTAGAGTATTTCCCAAAGTTAATACCGCCACCTGTAATATATTGCTCTAAGAAGTTCAATGGATCTTGATAATCTGGAGCCCAAGTTCCGTAAAAAATATCATAGTCGCTTGCACGTTGTAATTCTAAACGATTTTTCAATGGAACAGGTTGTAATTTAAATGTTACACCTGGTAAGTTCTTTTGAATTTGCGCTTGTAAATATTCCCCGACAAGTTTTGAAGTTCCTGTATCAGAAGTTAATAAAGTAACCGTTACTTCACTAACACCTAATTCTTTTTTCGCTAATTCCCATTCTTTTTGAGCTTCTTGTACATCAAACTTCAAGAAATCGCCTGATTCATCTACAAAATCTTTTCCAGTTGCTTCATTTGTTGCAAAACTTTTTGGAATTAATCCTGTTGAAGGGATTGAACCATCTTTTAAGACATTATTTGTTAATGCTTGTTTGTCATAAGCCATCGCAATGGCACGACGGAAGTGTTGATTTGCTGTTGTTGGTTTCAATGTATTAAAATTCATATATCCCATTGTTGCTTTTGGTTGCGCATGGAATGTTGATTGAGATTTATATTGATCCACAAATTGGTCACTAATCGTTGTATATTGAACTTGTTTTGAATCAAATAATTGAACAGAAGTTGCTACCTCTTTAGACACATTCACTGTTACTTCATTTAAAGCAACATTGCTAGCATCCCAGTAATCCGTATTTTTTACTAATTTCCAAGTTAATTCTGAACCTGTCCATCCTTCTAATTTGAATGGTCCATTCACAACTACATTCGAAACATTTGAACCATATTGGTCACCTAATTTTTGAGCTACTGCTTCAGATTGTGGTAAGAAACGTGATCCCGTTAATAATTTTGGTAAATATGGAGCTGGATTTTCAAGTGTAATTTCTAATGTTTTATCATCAAGAGCTTTCACTCCTAATTCTTCCACTGGTAATTCTCCACTACGAATTTTTTTCGCATTTTTGAACACATCCGCTGATTGCGCTACATGTCCTTCTTGAGGATTGACTAATTTACGATAAGTAAATACAAAATCTTGTGCTTTTACAGCAGAACCGTCAGACCATTTTGCATCACGTAATGTGAACGTATAGACTAAACCATCTTCACTCACTTTTGGCTCTTGCGCAGCCATTCCTAATTCCACTTTATTATTCGCAGCTACACGATATAATCCTTCAAAAATTTGTCCCATCATATCTGAACTTGGCACATCATCATAATCTGCACTATCTAATGTTGTTAATTCTCCAAAGGTTGTCATTGTTAAGCGATTCGCAGCATTCGTAGAACTTGATGAATTGCTGCCACAAGCAGCCAAACCTACCGCCACTAATAAACTGGTCGCTAACATTTTGGTTGTTTTTTTCATAACAATTCTCCTTTTCATTTCATTCATCGTTATTACGATACAGCTATCGTAACAGATTTTACGCGATTTCCCAATTATTCTGCTCACAATTTTGAAAATTTTCTGAAAATAAAAAAAGGCTGCCCCTAAAGGCAACCTTTATTGTTATTATTCATGATAAACGCTTTTTGTTTTATTTAAGAATGCGTAAGCTAATCCCACGATTACGCCACCACCGAATGTATTACCAATGAAAACTACTACCCAGTGACGAATTAAGTTGAACCAGTTCATGAAATCTAAAGTTGAAGAAATTGATGAAAACTTAACGATTGAGAATGAAGCAAAGTTTGCTACCACGTGTTCTTCTCCTAAGAATACAAACATGAAAATTGCTGAAATAATAATCCACATTTTAGCTGTTTCATCTTTAATTAATAAGAACGCTAATGTTGCTACGTTTACAAAGATATTCGCTAAAACACCTTCTAATAAAATTTGTTCATTTCCTCTTAACGCTTTTAATTGAACAAGTCCTACAATAAAATGTTGAGCATCCATTGTATTGAAAGCTGCACTATAAGCAAATGCTGCACCAATAATCATCGCACCAATTAAATTGAAAAATCCACAATATAATAAAATTGTAACTGCTTTTGCTAATCGAATATTTTTTTGATAAACTCCCGCAATTAAATACATCATATTAGATGTTGCTAATTCAGAATTTAGGAAAACGATATAAACTAATCCCCAAGTAAAAATAAATGCAAAGAAAAATCTGCTTAACGCTGGGCTTAATCCTGCAATCACTTGTGCTGCAGTTGCACCAGCTGCTGTACTCATTGTTAGAAACGCTCCTGCAAACATTGAACGTAATGCATAACGAGCTTTGCTTTCATCAAATAATGCTTCTTTCTTTTGACAAGCTTTTCCTACCTTTTCTGAAAATTCATAACCTTGTGCCATATAGATTATTTCCTCCTTTTAATTACTCTTCCTTTTTGGAATAATACTTTTTAAGTATACCACTTTTTTCACAAGGTGAGAAGATAAGATTTTATATTTTTTTAATTTCTTCTTTGAATATAAATGGCTTTACATTCTATCTTGCTTTCGCTATGATAATATAGGTTTAAAGAAACACTCTAGGAGGATTTTATGAAAAAATTATTAGCTTTAGCTTTATTAACCGTATCTTTAGGAGCTTGCGCACAACCAGCAGCACCTGCTAAACAAACATCTCAAGAAACAACAACTACAGCAAAAGTAGAACAAACGATTACCGTTAATGTTAAAAAAGATGGAGAACCAATTTCAGGTAGCCCATTTACTTTAACATTTAAAGATGGCGATAAATTATTAACAGTCATGAAAGAACAAATGCAAATCGTTGAAAAAGATGGTTTCGTATCTGCGATTAACGGAATTGAACAAGAACCAGCAAACCAAAAATATTGGTTATTTGATGTCAACGGAGAAATGAGCCAAGTCGGAGCTAACCAAGTTGACTTAAAACAAGGCGACGTTATCGATTGGAAATTAGAAGCATTTAAACAATAATGAAAAATACAACTATTTTTTCCATTCGAAAAATTACACTTATCGCATTACTTTCAACACTAGCCTATGTTGGTAGACTCCTATTTTCCTGGATTCCAAATGTCCAACCAGTGACGGTAATTCTATTAATCATCACACTCGAAATGGGATTGGTCGAAGGGATTTTGACTGCCAGTTTATCTATGATTCTGTCTAATATCTTTTTAGGAATGGGACCATGGACACTGCATCAAATTGCAAGTTTTGCAATTGTTATTCTTATATTTTCTTGTTTAAAACCTTTATGGAGGCAAACTTGGAAACAGCCCTTATTAAAATTAGCCTTTTTTACAATTATGGCTGGTTTGACGGGATATATATACGGATTTGTCATTTCGATTCTTTCTGTATATTTTTATCATATTCCTAAATTCTGGGTATATTATTTACAAGGACTACCATTTGATACGCTACACGCTTTGGGAAATATTGGATTTTGGATCATTTTATCTCCATTATTGCCACGCATTATTCAAAAATATCAACATAAATTTCAGTAACATAAAAAGGAGATTGAATGCCGTTCAATCTCCTTCTTTTTTGATTTCTATTGGTTGACAACAACCACAATTTCTCTTTTTTCGATAATCTTTATGTCGTCTTACTGTAAATTCATCCGGAACTGGATCTTGTCCTCCTAAAATAAATGGATGGCATCTCATAATTCTACCAATTCCCATTATTACACCTTTGATAACGCCATGTTTTTCAATTGCTTGAATCATATACGTTGAACAAGTTGGTCGATAAATACACGTCGGTGGAAATAATGGAGAAATCCACTTTTGATATCCTCGAACCAATCCAATCATTATTTTTTTCACACAAAACACCTCTACCCTTGAATCCATTTAAAAAGAACTTGTACTCCTTCTGCTGCAATCAATGTATAAACATATAGTGTGACAGGCTTAGCCACTAAACAAATCGCTACAAACTTCTTAAACGTCATCTTCCCTAATCCTGCTACCATACATAGGAAATCATCAGGAAATCCTGGCAACACTAATGCCCAGAAAAAGAAACGTTCAAATTTCTTTCCATCATTTAAATAGCCAATATATTTATCATAAGTTGCTTGAGAAACAAATGCTTGAACAACTGTTTCTCCATACCGTCTCGCTAGCCAAAAATTAATCATAGATCCAATCATAATACCAATAAAATTATAAATAAACCCATATAAAGGACCAAATACAATATGCCCAACGACACAAGTTAATCCACCCGGAATAATCGGATAAACTACTTGTACAATTTGGATGAAGATAAAGAATAGTACTCCATAAATTCCCCAATGACCAACCAACTGTTGGAAGGCTCCTCCAACTTCAAAATAATGATGTTTCGCAATGATATATCCTAAATAAATCGTCAGTATAATTCCCGCAATCGTCAATACTTGAATCATTTTTCGATTGAATGCAATGGCATTTGTTTTATTCATAATTTCCTCCAGTAATCTTCTTTCATATGAATTTTGATAAGACTACTTTAACAAATCAAATATGAAAAATCCTTGATTTTTTCTAACAAAAACAGTGATAATCTTACATTACTGTCACAATGATTCCATCCAAGGCTTATGAATAGAAACGTGATTCATTAATTCTTCTTGTCGTTTCAATTGTTCTAATCGAGCTAAACGTCTCTCTTCATAGCCACTACAAATAAATGTCTCTTCTGCAGTTTCCGGTTCAACTGCTGGAACTGCAAAATCTGTTTCCCCTTCACGAGGTAAAGCTACAAATGTCCAAAAACTAGTTGCCGCCAAATAACGTTCACCTGTTAAAACATCTTCCCCTACCACTTTACAAAAGACTTCCATACTTTTCTTTCCAACTCCAGAAATATAAGTTTCGACACAAACAGAATGTCCTAATGGTAATGGTTTTAAATAGTTCATCGCGTCAACGGAAGCTGTCACTGCTAAACGACGGCAATGACGAGACACCGTAATCGATGCACAATCATCAATAATTCGAGTTAAATTTCCTCCAAATAATGTTTGATGCATATTCACATCAAATGGAAAAATTCTTCTAGACTGAATCGCACGTGTTTGTGCGCAAGTTTTAATGTTTGTATTCATAATAACTCCTCTAATATTCGATAACATTATTGTACCATTCCTTTTCTTTTTTTCAAAAAGTATGGTTCTGAGGAATTCATTCTAAATGGGACATTTTATACTGGTATTCATATTTTATTACTATTACAAAAAATTAGGACTATTTTACTTAGACTTGCGAAGTTTGCAATTCATTGTATTTTTGGTATAATGAAAATACAAAAAGAGCCGAGCAGGAACTCGACTCTAATGTAGCCCGTTAAAAAGACGGTGGCTGAATTACGATATTATAAATAACATCGCTCACTGTGCCAAAGTTAGAGCGGTGTTATTTTTTTGTCATTATTTCTATCAGTTTGACAATTAGTCCTACTAACGCAACTAGTAAAGTCGCAAAAGAACACACTAATGTCAATGCTTCTTCATAGACTGACAAAATGCAACCCCCTTTCGATAGATTTTAAACAGATGCTCATAAGCATCACCTACCTTTTTAGAGATTGCCACCGCTTTAAAACTTTCTACGACGAGAGTGTACCATAAACGGAATGGAAATAATAGTTAAATGAGCAAAAAATCACATTGTTATAATAATATTATTTAGGACATTTTTACTTGTGTTTGATACAAATTCCTCATACAAAAAAGAGAGCAACTCTCGTTACTCTCTCGTGCTCAAACTTCCATTCTTAGTCTAAACCAATTTCTTGACGAACTACATCTGCGATACGAGTTACATAATCATGACATAATTCATCTGTTGGTGCTTCTACCATGACACGTACTAATGGTTCTGTTCCACTAGGACGAACTAATACACGACCATTTCCTGCCATTTCAGCTTCCACTGTATCGATAATTTCTTTAATCGCTGGAACTTCCATTGCTCCATTTTTATCGCTCACTCGAATATTCACTAATTCTTGAGGATAAGTTGGCACTTCACTAGCTAATTCACTTAATTTCTTACCTGTTTGTTTCATAACATTCATTAATTGAATTCCTGATAACAATCCATCGCCTGTTGTATTTAAATCTAAGAATACAATATGTCCTGATTGTTCTCCACCGAAGTTATAACCATTTTTACGCATCTCTTCTACAACATAGCGATCTCCTACAGCTGTTTGAAGAGCAACCATTCCTTCTTCTTCAACTGCTTTATGGAATCCTAAGTTACTCATAACTGTTGAAACAATTGTATCTTGATTCAATTGTCCTACACTACGTAAGTATTTTCCGCAGATGAACATAATTTTATCGCCATCCACGATTTCTCCATTTTCATCAACAGCAATACAGCGGTCTCCATCACCATCGAAACTTAATCCTAAATCCGCACCATTTTCTTTTACAAATTCTGCTAAAGCTTCTGGATGTGTTGAACCTACTCCATCATTAATATTCACACCATTTGGTTTATTTCCCATTGTGTAAAACTCTGTTTCTAAATCTGCAAATAAACGATTTAATACAGCTGAAGTTGCTCCATTTGCACCATCTAATGCTACTTTCATATCTGTTAGAGGACCATCAATTGTTTGTTGTAAAAATTGACTATATTTCATTGTTCCTTCTAAATAATCATCCACAGTTCCTAATTCATCTGTTGAAGGACGTGGTAATGTATCTTCTGGACTATCTAATAAAGCTTCAATTTCTGCTTCTGTTTCATCAGATAATTTAAAACCATCTGCTCCAAAGAATTTAATGCCATTATCTTGTGCTGGATTGTGAGATGCAGAAATCATAACCCCTGCCACAGCGCCTTGCACACGTGTTAAATAAGACACTCCTGGTGTTGGAATAACGCCTAACTGCATCACTTCAATTCCTACAGATAATAATCCTGCAATTAAAGCATGTTCTAATAATTGTCCTGAAATACGAGTATCTCTTCCAACTAAAACACGTGGATGCTTATCTCCACCTGCTTGTTGTAATAAGACATAGCCACCAAAACGTCCTAATTTAAAAGCTAATTCTGGTGTTAATTCAGCATTTGCTACTCCTCTTACACCATCTGTTCCAAAATATTTGCCCATGTTCAATCTCCTTTAAAATTCAATCAATTTCTATTGTCTTGTTGTTTGTGTAGTTTGCGTTGTCTGCGTAGTTTCTGTTGTTGCAGGTGTATCTGGTGTTGTAGATGTTACAACCACTTCAACAGAAATATTTTCTGGATTGATACTATCCACTCCAGTTGGAAGAGTAATCTTCACAACTTGTATTGTTGTTTTTGTCACTTGACTGACATCCACCACTACTGGAATTGCTGTCAATCGATCCAACACTTCTTGAGCTCCTAAAATTGTAACTTCTTTAGCATCAGATTTCAACTGATAGGAATATTGCGTACCTGCACTTCCTGTTGTTGTTAATATAATAGGAACTTTTTTACTATTTGTTGTAATTGGTACTCTTACTTGAACTTGCTCTGGTTCTACCTTTAGTGCCAAAGGTTTTCCTGTTGCATCCAACGCTTGTACTGCAACGGAAGAAGTATAATCTGCTTTTGTATTCTCTGGCACTGTTACATTTGCTACAACCTTCTCTACTTGGTTAATAAGCGATTCTGGTCCAGATATCATTACTCTAGCAGGACTTACTAAAGCTTGTCCATTTTTATAAGCTCCTGGTAAATTCGCACGATTCACATTTACTGAAACAGGCAATTCAATATTCGCCTTATTTTCAATCATAATTTCAACCGTTTCAGGGGATACTGTCCCTTTTACTCCTGAAGGTAAACCTGTCACTTGTAAAGTAATCATATGTTTCCCAGGACCTAATTCATTCAAATTAGGGGTTTTTACACGATAAGAACCATTTCCTACAACCGTTAATAATGAACTACTAGATCCTTCTATTCTTAGAGTAACAGCTTCTGGCAAGCCAGTAACCGTATATAATTGGCTATCCATATCAACGTAAATAGGGACATTCCCAATTGTATTTGAAGTTGTCTGAACTGATACTGAAGACGATTGTCTACTTGGACTTGATTCACTTGCGTATACAAATAAAGCCATAGTCAAAACAAAGGATATTACTACTAAAAATGATTTTTTAGTCATCCATTTACTAATCATTGATACGACCTCCTCTAAAGAAATCGATTATCATTGTTAAAATTGTCGAATCTTTTTGAGAAGTTTCTTTGGCAATTAAATGTTCACTTAACACTTCTACAAATTCATCCGGAGTTAGCTCACGTAATAATTTTTCACGCAATGCAACACTAACTTTCCCTGTTTCTTCTGAAATAACAATAATTAAAGCATCTGTTACTTCACTTAATCCAATAGCTGCACGGTGTCTTGTTCCTAATTCTTTAGGAATAAATTTACTTTCTGATAATGGTAAATAACATGCTGCTGCTTCCACTTCATGACCACGAATAATAACTGCTCCATCATGAAGAGGGGTATTCGGAATAAAAATTTGCGTCATTAATTGATTCGAAATTCTTGATTGTAAAGGAATACCCGTATTAATATATTCTTCTAAAGAATTCGATTGCTCAATACAAATTAATGCCCCAATTCTTCTTTTCGCCATATATTGTACAGAAATATTTAACTCTTCAATCATCCTTTGAGCCTGATTCATTCCCGAAGATCTCCGTGAGAAAAAGTTCGATCGACCGATATGTTCCAATCCTCTTCGAATTTCTGGTTGAAAGACGACAATAGCTCCAACAACTCCCCATTGAATAACTAAATTCATAATCCAATCAAGAGTAATTAACCCAAACATATAACTGATGAATTTGACTCCTGCAATGACTGCCAATCCCTTCATCAAATGTACAGCCCTTGTACCTTTCATGATGAGTAATAAATTATATAATAGATACCAAACAATCACAATATCGACAATATTACGAATGCTACTCCATGCACCTAAACTACTCCAATTAAATTGCATCGCTCAACCCCCATTTCTATATCTTCTTTAGTTTATACCTTTTCTAAAAACATTACAACTGCCCCCAGCGTGAACTTATTTATATTTTATTCTTTGACAGTAAATTTCTTTCCGTGTTACACTACAATCAACTGATGAAGGGAGGATTTATCATGCAAAAAAGTTATTTTAATGGAAATATAATAACGTATATTTTTAGTTGCATTATTTCATTTTTTATTATCACATTTACCTTTGGATTAGGAACTCCTTGGGCAGTTTGCATTTTATATAAATGGGAAATTGAACATACCGTTATTGAAGGGCGACGCCTTGGATTTAATGGCACTGCACTTGATTTATTTAGAAACTGGGTCAAATGGTTTTTCTTATGTATTATCACGTTAGGAATCTATGGCTTCTGGGTTCATATTAAAATACTAGAATGGAAAGCTGAACATACATATTTCTTAGATTAAATAGAAAAACCACTCCGTTTCATGTTACGGAGTGGTTTTTATTATGCAGCATTCTTATCTTTTCGCTGAACTCGTTTAGCGATATACGCCGTTAAGATTGGTGTTAAAATAGCTGTCACAATAACAGAAGCTGTAATTTGAGTCGTAGCAGTTGCTTCAATTGCTTTAAAAGAAGCATCCACTGCAGAAAGTGCCGCTGGTGTCGCAATAGCACTTGCTGCCGTACTAGAAATCGCAGCACCTGCAACCCCATTTCCTCCAGACAATTTATCTGCAGCAATCGCTGCAACCCCACCAATTAAAGTTGTAATCACACCTAGTAAAATACCAGGCAATCCACCTTCAAGAATTTGTCCAAAATTCATATTTGCCCCTAAACAAAATCCTACGACTATAATAATCGCTGTAATTCCGTTTGAGAGAACTTTCTTCATATAAGGAAAAGCATTCCCTAAAATAATCCCAATAATTAATGGTAAAATCGTACCAATCAAGTTCCAAATAGAAATATTCGCCAAACCTGCGGTACTTAACACTGCCATCGTTACCATTGGGCCAACACTTAAAGTAGTAATCCCAACAGCACCAGCATCAATTTCATCACCATATACTTCTACAATCCCCGCATACATAGCATTATTTGCTACTGAAATAGCCCCGATTACTGCTACTGCACTCAAGCCTAGGAAATTATCATTGAAAACTTTCGCAACTAATAATCCTAGAATAATGGATACAATAATTTTAGCGATAATAATGGACGCCCCACGAACAACTGCCTTCGGTGTATTTTTAAGGGAAATCGTTCCACCAATGACAAATAAGAACGCTCCAACCAATGGCCCTGCACCTTTTACAATCGGTGTTGTAAACCCACCAATTTGCAAGATTTGAGGAATAAATGTATTAATAAAACATCCAATAAACATTGGAACAATAATAGTATCCCCAGGAATTTTAATCTTTTTCATCACATTCACATACCTTTTTAAATTTTTTTGAACGGAAGAAGAATCAACCATCTAATGTAATACCGCCATCGCAGTCACCAATTTCTCCAGTAATAAAGCTTGCTAAATCACTGGCAAAGAATAGAATCATTTGAGCAATTTCAACAGGTTCTGCACGACGTCCTAAAGGAATCATACTAATAACTTTTTGACTCTTTTCTTTATCTTCAGAAAGTACTGTTGTCATATCTGTTCTTGTAAATGATGGACATACCGCATTACAAGCAATATTGTATTTTCCACCTTCTTTAGCAACTGCTTTTGTTAAACCATTCAAGCCTGCTTTAGAAGAAGCATATGCAGCTGTTCCTAGAAGCCCTCCCCCTAATTTCGCAGCAACAGAAGATACATTAACAATTCTACCGCCTTTATTTTCAATAAAGTGAGGGAAAATCGTACTAATAGTTGAGAAGCATCCTGAAAGATTAATACGAATGGTTCTTTCCCATTCTTCATACGTCAATTGATCGAAAGGTTTTGCACTAATCACTCCCGCACAATTGACTAAAATATCCACTTTACGTTCAGATAGAATCTTCTTCATGCTTGCAACAATGGATTCATGATTTCCTAAATCCATGTATTCAAACACGGCATGTTCTTCCCCAAACTCGGCTACTGTTTTCGTAGCAGCAGCTTCATTAATATCTGCAATGACTACAAACCCTCCACCTTCAACAATTCCTCTTACTACTTCTTTTCCAATCCCATTTGCTCCACCTGTCACGATAGCAACTTTTCCTGAAAAATTCATAAAAATCACTTCCTTTGATTTATTGTTTACATTCTATTCCTGTGAAAAAATTTGATTGTTATCATTTGTTACTATTTTCACAGTTTTTTGAAAATTTTATCAAATTTACGTAAAACCAAAAAAACCTGTTGGATTTACCAACAGGTTACGAAATTGTTCAAATTAGTCTAAGTATCTTTCTGGTACTTTTAAAACAGCACAGATTTTCTTCAAGTCTTCTTACTCAATTATTCATTGATACTAATCTTATTAATCAAGAGCTTTTATGAACTCATTTGCAACACGTTCAACACTTTCATAACCTTCAGTTGCAACTTTAGCAGAAAGTGCACTACCTATACCAACTGCACAAGCCCCTGCATCTCTCCATTCTTTTACATTTGTTGCAGAAACACCACCAGAAGGCATTAAATCAACTTGTGGAATTGGACCATGAATAGCTTTTATGAACTCTTTTCCAATGGTTCCCCCAGGGAATAATTTAACAATTTTAGCACCAGAATTGATAGCATTAACAATTTCTGTAACTGTTCCACATCCTGGAGAATAATCAACGTTATTTTTGGCAGCATATTTTGCCAATTCCTCTGAAAAATGTGGACTCACTAAAAATTTTGCACCTGCATTTATTGCTAAAATTGCATGATTTAAATTCATTACTGTTCCTGCACCGACAATTACTTTTTTGTCATCTTTAAATTCTTCAATCAATTCCTTGATAACTTCATCTGCTTTTGGTGTTGAAAAAGTAATTTCAATATTATAAATACCGCCTTTAATCGCATAACGTGCAATATTTTTTGCATCATCTTTATCTTTTCCCCTAATAACTGCAAAGAAATAGTTTTCTTTCAATTGTTCAACTAACATACTTGATTCGCCTCCAAAAAATTGTATGTTTCTTCTAAATCATTAAACACACCTAGGCATTTTCTACAATCTATTGTCAAGCCATATTTATCCAATGATTCGTTCACCAAGCAAACATCAACTCCAGCACTTACTGCAGCAGTTGCCCCAATAACTGAATCTTCAAAAGCTATAGCTTGTTCTGCCTTAGTATCAAAAAAATTCAATGCCGCTAAATAAATATCTGGTGCTGGTTTAGGTTCTTTAACATGATCTACACAAACTATTGCATCAAAAATATTATTAACAGAATTCTTCATTAGCAATTCATCTATCCTTTGTTTGGTTGAAGATGATGCTAAAATAACTTTAAACCCTTTTATTTTTAAATGTTCAACAATTTCTTTAGCAAATTTTTTTACTGAAACTTCACCATTTTGTAATTTTTTTTGATAATATTGTTCACGTATTTTTCGAACTTCCTTTGCTAAATCCTTGTCTTGAACTAATTCCGCAACTTTCAAATCATTTTCTTTTGCGCTTTGTCCTGCTAATGATTCAACAAATCCATCCGGAGCAACAATCCCATAATAATTAAGTCCAGCATGCCAACCTTCAGCATAAATTCGTTCTGAATCAATAAAAAGTCCATCCATATCGAAAATTGCGAGTCTTTTACTCATGAGTCTCCCCCCTAGAAATCTTCATCCTCGTCTTCTTCTAGAAAAATTGTTTTCTTCCACAAATACTCATCAGAGATTATATATTTTTTCAACTCTTTTACTACATCTTCTAAATCACTTTTAAGCAATTGCTGATTAATCCCTTCAAGTACCATCGGAAGGTTCACTCCAGCAATTAGTCGTATATTTTCAGCACGGTTTTCAGCTAATTTATTCACAGAGAGCACAGATTGGTTATATGGAGAAGCACTTAATAAATCAGCTAAAATAAGAATAGATTCATTTTCATCATAATCAGCTAATATTTTGTAAATTTTCTCTCCAAATACCTCAACAGATTCACCTGAATGTAATCCAATTGTTGTGACTCCTTTTACATCTCCAAAAATCACCTCAGCTGCATCTTTAAATCCGGCAGCCAATTCACCATGAGTTACAATTAAAATTTGCATTATTTTTCCTCCAATATAATTTCTATCTTTTGACGTTGTCTATTCAAAACTTCGCCATCTATCTCCTCTAAAAGACTTAGCTTTCCTATACGGTCTATGTTCGGATAAATCTTAATAATTTTTTTATTCATGCTATCTAAAATAATTTCTTTTACTTTTAAATCTTTATTTATTCCCACACTATCTAACTCGTATAATTTTGAATGAACTTTAATTTTGTTCCTCAAAACTACAAGACCTACCTCATTAGTACTACCTCCATCTACAATAGCAAATGCTACTTTCTTATCATTCTTGTATTTAGAAAGCATACTTAGCACTAAAATGAGAGAAGATGTATTTCTTATTTGTGTATTAGCACTGGCTCTTCCTTTAACTACTCTGTTAAATAAATAAAAGAACACCAGAGTAAAAATAGTTAAAACTATTGTAAGAATTGTTCCTTCTAAAACACGAAATAATAAAAAGAAAATTCCTAAACCTATACATAAACTAATAACACTTTCAAATGCAATTCGCATCAATGTATTATTTCTATTTTTTTCTGAATCTGATAAATAATAATCGCCAAATGAAACAATTGGCGTATCGAAATACGTAGAAATAATTTTATCCGCATTAGAAATATCCCCAATATATATATTGTGATATTTTCTTTTTTTCTCCTCTATTTCTATAACATTGATATCATCTCGAATTGTTAAAACATCTGAGAGAAAAGCTTGAATAAATTTATCCTTTTGTTTGTTTGAATTTCTTTTTTTATAAAGAAATCCATAACGAACAATCCAATCGTTCATTTGGCGATTACTTTCCATGGTTCTACCTCTTATAAATTAAAATTTTTAAGTACATCTTCTAAAGATGTTTTACCTGCTGAAGGAGTAGCTTGGAAATAAATATCTTTAACTCCATAGTTATCATGAAGATCTTTTAGAGTTTCAGCATCAACTTTATTTAAATGGACAGATTTTGTAACTAATACATCATCATCATTTTTCTTCGCAATACCACCAATATTTAATTCTTCAACTGGCACACCATGTTTAATAAGATTTGCAATTGTTGCAACAGTTTTTGCAATTAAAATACAGCTATATTCTTTAAATTTGTATTCATCCCAATAAAATTTTGCTTTTTCTTCAGAAACTACAATTGTCTTTTGTCCAGTGCGATTTCCTGCACTCTTATATAAATCCTTCATGAAAGGATCTTTTGCAACTACATCATCTACAACAAAAATTGAGTTCACTCCATTTCTTTGTGATAATGTAATCATTACTTGTCCGTGAATTAATCGTTCATCCACACGTGCTAAATTAACTTTACCCATTATAGGTACCTCCAAATTATAAAATCCCAATAGATGCAAGAATTATAAGAATTAATGTTAACCATAACAATGCTTGGGTAACTTTTAACCCCTTCTTAACGAAGTAATAATATACACCCATTACTACTGCTAACGGTAAAATACCAGGTACGATTTTATCAAGTAATTCTTGTATAACAAATTGTTTGCCAGAGAGTGTAAATTGTAAACTTGAAGTTACCTTAACATAGTTACCAGCCAAAATCCCCATCATAAATAATCCTAAAATTGATAATAAACTAATCGCGTCTTTAACTCCTGAACTTTGAACTAGACTAGTTGCATTTCTACCTAAAGAGAAACCTTGACGTGCAAAGAACAAACCAATAAAGACTTGGTATAAAGCAAATGCAATAAATGGGAATAACGCACCTAGCGCACTACCTTCTTGAGCCCAAGGAACAGCAATCGCAATAAAAATATATTGCATTGTACCTGAGTCAATCGCATCCCCGATACCAGCAAGGGCACCCATTAGACCAGCTTTTGTATTGTACATTAAGTCATCAGTCATTGTAATTTCTTCATTTTCATACTCTTGACGAGCTCTTTCTTTTTCCATTG